>TARA_R100000306_G_scaffold62439_1_pt1 | contig 48428 bp, 37 predicted proteins | sample TARA_R100000306 | Tara Oceans TARA_R100000306 (sample SAMEA2620824) | marine metagenome | biome: marine biome (ENVO:00000447); feature: mesopelagic zone (ENVO:00000213); material: "saline water (ENVO:00002010), including plankton (ENVO:xxxxxxxx)" | depth 1000 m | reverse complement strand
TGACCTGGGCGGCGTAGACGGCCTGCTGCACATCACCGACATGGCATGGCGCCGAATCAAGCATCCTTCCGAGATCGTCAATGTTGGCGACGAAATCAATGTGAAGGTGCTGAAGTTCGATCGTGAGCGTAACCGCGTATCACTTGGCCTCAAGCAGCTGGGTGAAGATCCATGGGTCGACATCAAGAGCCGTTATCCAGAAGGTACCAAGGTTACAGCCAAGGTTACCAATCTGACTGACTACGGCTGTTTCGCTGAGCTTGAAGAAGGCGTTGAAGGCCTGGTCCACGTCTCAGAAATGGATTGGACCAACAAGAACATTCACCCATCCAAGGTTGTACAGCTTGGTGATGAAGTTCAGGTCATGGTACTCGACATCGATGAAGAGCGTCGTCGTATCTCCCTGGGTATCAAGCAGTGCCATCCGAATCCATGGGAAGAGTTCTCTGGTCAGTTCAACAAGGGCGACAAGATCAGCGGCAAGATCAAGTCGATCACTGACTTCGGCATCTTTATTGGTCTCGACGGTGGTATCGACGGTCTGGTTCACCTCTCAGACATCTCCTGGAACGAAACTGGCGAAGAAGCCGTTCGTAACTACAAGAAGGGCGATGAGCTGGAAACGGTTATCCTGTCAGTTGATCCAGAGCGTGAGCGTATTTCACTCGGCATCAAGCAGCTTGAAAGCGATCCATTCTCCGAGTTCGTTCAGCTGAACGACAAGGGCACCATCGTTAACGGCAAGATCATTGCTGTCGATGCCAAGGGTGCTACTGTTGCGCTGACTGACGAAGTTGAAGCGATCCTCAAGGCTAGCGAGATCAGTCGTGACAAGGTTGAAGATGCCCGCAACGTCCTGAACGAAGGCGATAGCATCGAAGCCAAGATCATCAGTGTTGATCGCAAGAATCGCGTCATCAACCTGAGCGTGAAGTCGAAGGATGTAGACGAAGAAAAGCAGGCAATCCGTGATGTTCGTGACCGTCAGTCCGAAGCTCAAGGGCCTACTACAATCGGTGATTTGATCCAGCAGCAGCTCGATCAGAAAAGCTGATTATTAGCTGCGCTGGCGACAGCGCAGCCGTAATTGTCAAAAGAACGGGCTATATGCCCGTTTTTTTTGTGTTTTTTTCAGTATTTGACTACAATTTTTTCATGGTTTTAAAGCGGGGCAACCATGACCAAATCCGAACTTGTCGAAATTATTGCTTCTAAGCAGCCACAGCTGTCTGTGAAGGATGTTGAGCTTGCAGTCAAGACCATCATCGAGTTGATGTCGAACACGCTGTCGCAGGGGCAGCGAATTGAAATACGTGGCTTTGGCAGTTTTTCGCTGCATTTTCGCGCGCCACGTACCGGCCGGAATCCCAAGACGGGTGAGCCGGTGAATCTGCCGTCGAAATATGTGCCGCACTTCAAACCGGGTAAAGAGCTCCGGGACGAGGTCAATGCCGGTCTGAAGGCAGGTTATTGATCCGAATCGATTACCGCTGGCAACTCCTTATGATACCATCATGCGTAAATCTCGATGGTCCTAGGGAGTGCCTTCAGTGCTGATTCTGAAACGTCTAATAATAATCCTGCTCGTCATTGCCGCTATTGTCATTGGCGTCATGCTATTTCTTGCAAACACTGATTCGGTCGCGCTTGACCTCATTGTTTACAAGACACCTCCTATCAATGTCTCGGTCATCATGTTTGCGTCGCTCTTCTGCGGGGTCATCATCGGCATGATTGTGATGTCGCTCAGCCTGTTCCGAGAGAAGATGGCACACTGGTCCGACGTCAAGCGACACAAGACCTCCGAGGCAGAAGCGCGTCGTCTCGCGGAAGAGCGTCAGCAGGCGCTGGCTCGTATGGAGCAGCCGACATCGGCACAGCCAGCCTGAGGCAGCGCCCGTCTCCGGAGCAGTAAGCTTATGGATATGTTTGCGCTCTGGTTACTCATTGCGGTAGCCGTCGGTCTCGGTTGGGTCATTGGTCACCATCAACGACTTGCGTTCAGTGAAGAGTCCTCAGGCAGCATCGATAGTAGCGGTGAGCATCCTCTGGCCTTGAGCTATCTGTTCGAAGCCTTTGATTCGCCAACGGTCGACTCCTTTGTAGAACAGCTGGAAATCAATGAACGGAGCGCTCCGCTCTATCTCGCCATTGCCAATTATTATCGCAAGCAGGGCGATCTTGAGCGGTCCACTCTGATCCATCAGAAGTTACTCGGTGAGTCGGCCATTCAGGATAAGCTTGCGTCGCAGGTGACTTTTGAACTGTCGCAGGATTATATGGCGGCCGGTCTTTACGATCGTGCCGAGTCGGTGCTCACGGGTCTACTGAAAGACGCTGACTGGCACGAGCGTAGCTTGCTCGGCCTGCTTGAGATTTACGAGCGTGAGCGCGACTGGGTGGTTGCCCGTGAGAAGGCCCTGACACTGGGGAGCCGCAAAAACAAACGCATCAACAAGCGTGCTGCGCATTATTGTTGCGAACTTGCCGAAGCGGAACTACGCAAGTCGAAACGCACCAATGCAAGAGATCTCGCCAAGGAGGCCCTTTCCATCGACAAGGCCTGCGTTCGTGGCAGCCTGCTACTGGCCAGGGTCGAGGTGGAGACAGGAAACTTTCAGGCGGCCTTGAACGTGCTCAAGCAAATTGAGCATCAGGACGCGAGCTACGTTGTCGAATCGCTCGACCTCGCTCAGGAATGTTGTATCCAACTCGATCAGCGTGAGAAATTCCGCCGGATACTCGACTATGTGTGGGAGCGGCAGCCAAGCTCCAAGGTGCTCATCAAGAGTGCTGAGGTCATAGCGCAGCTGGAGAGCACCCGGGAAGCGACAGAATTTCTGCAGAGCAAGCTGGATGAATTTCCAAGTCTGACCGGTCTCAAGGTGCTCATCGAACTTCTGATTCCAGTGGCGGATCCAGAGCCGAAGCGTTGGATAAGGGTGGTCAAAGGTGTGATGGAAAACATCATTCATCAGGAGCCTACTTACCGCTGCGAAAACTGTGGCTTCGCCGGACATACCCTGCACTGGCAGTGCCCAAGCTGTCGCCAGTGGGCGGCAGTCAAACCCTTGCTCTGGACCTGAGTTCAGCCAGGCTTAACACCGTTAAAAGGAATCCCGCGAGATGAGTCTTGCCCGTAGCAGTAACGAACCCAGGATCATTGTCGCTCTCGACACGCCGCACGAAGATCTTGTCACCAGTCTTGCCAGACAGCTTGACCCCACGTTATGCCGTCTGAAGATTGGCAAGGAACTATTCACTGCGTGCGGACCTGCGCTGATTGGACAGTTGCGTCAGCGTGGCTTCGACATCTTCCTGGATTTGAAGTTCCATGATATCCCCAATACCTGTGCGGCTGCAGTTCGTGAGGCGGCTCGTCTGGGCGTCTGGATGGTGAATGTGCATGCATCCGGTGGTAGTGAAATGATGCGCGCCAGCCGTCAGGCCCTTGCCGAGTTCGAGCATCCGCCGCTGCTGATTGCCGTCACTGTGTTGACCAGTTTCAGTGAAGATGCCTTTGCCGAGCTCGGCTATGGGCGTTCGATTGGGGAAGTCACCACGCATCTGGCCGGGCTGGCCATGGCGGCAGACATGGATGGCGTGGTCTGTTCGGTACATGAGGTGCCGCAGCTTAAAGCGGCTTTTGGTGAGCGCTGTATCACCGTCACGCCAGGGATCCGCCCGACAGCTGTGCCAGGCCAGGTCTCATCTGCGCCTGATGACCAGAAGCGTACGGCAAGCCCTGAACAGGCACGTGCGGCAGGCAGCGACTACCTTGTCATCGGCCGGCCAATCACGCAGGCGCGCGATCCTGGCGCAGTTCTGCGTGCGATCAGTGAGAGTTTGCCGGCCCCGGCCTGAAATGGCGCATGTTCAGGCTGCCTGAAGCTTGCTTCGATGCGGTCTGGGTTCTAAGCTAGCGGGCTGTTCAAATCAGAAGACGAGCGCCATGACCAGTAAGACCCGCAGCCAGGACAAACCCTCCACAGAAAATCGCCGCCACTCATCATCGATAGTCGATGGCGTTTCGCGTGCCGCCAGTCGCGCCATGCTGCGACCGGTTGGCTTCAGCGATGAAGACTTCAGCAAGCCAGTCGTGGGCATTGCATCGACCTGGAGCATGGTGACGCCCTGTAACATGCATATCAACAAGCTCGCCGAGTACGCAGGCGAGGGTGCTGATCAGGCCGGCGGCAAGAGCGTCATCTTCAATACCATCACGATTTCCGATGGTATCTCGATGGGCACTGAAGGCATGAAATATAGCCTGGTATCGCGCGAAGTTATTGCCGACTCGATCGAAACCGTCATTGCCTGCCAGGGCTACGACGGCCTCGTGACCATTGGTGGCTGCGACAAGAACATGCCGGGCTGCCTCATGGCCATGGCACGGCTCAACCGACCCTCCGTTTTCGTCTACGGCGGCACTATCATGCCTGGCGTCCACAACGGCAAGAACATCGATGTCGTGTCAGTGTTCGAAGCGGTCGGCGCGTTCAGCTCAAACCGCATCGATGCGCAAGAACTACATGAGATCGAGTCCAAAGCGATTCCGGGGCCTGGCTCGTGTGGCGGCATGTACACCGCGAACTCCATGGCCTCAGCCATCGAAGCCATGGGTATGAGTCTGCCGAACAGCTCTGCCCAGGCGGCTATCTCTTCCGAGAAGACCGATGACTGTCGCAAGGCTGGCGAAGCGGTTGTGCAGTTGATCAAGAAGCAGATCACGCCAAAAGACATCATGACCAAGAAAGCCTTCGAAAACGCAATCACGGTGACGATAGCGCTCGGTGGCTCCACCAACGTCGTCTTGCACCTCCTCGCCATGGCACACTCGATCGGCGTCAAACTGACTCTGAAGGATTTCAGCAGAATCGGCAAGAAGGTGCCTGTAGTGGCTGACCTCAGGCCAAGCGGCGCCTACATGATGTCGGACCTCATCGAGATTGGCGGCATCCAGCCACTGATGAAGCGTTTACTCAAGGCGGGCCTGCTGCACGGTGACTGTCTTACGGTAACCGGCAAGACACTTGCGGAGAACCTCAAGAACGTCAAGGACTACCCGAAGGGTCAGAAGATCGTATACAGCCTGGAAAAACCGATCAAGAAAGATAGCCACCTCGTCATGCTCGATGGCTCACTTGCCCCTGAAGGTGCGGTTGCGAAGATTTCCGGCAAGGAAGGCCTGCGCTTCTCGGGCAAGGCAAGGGTGTTCGATTCTGGCGAGAAGGCGCTGAAAGGCATCCTCGACGGCAAGGTGAAGAAGGGCGAGGTCATCGTCATACGCTATGAAGGTCCTAAAGGCGGTCCTGGTATGCAGGAGATGCTGAGTCATACTGGTGCCATCATGGGGCAGGGGCTTGGAAACGACGTGGCCCTGATTACCGATGGCCGCTTCTCAGGAGGCACCCATGGTTTCGTGGTTGGCCATATCTCGCCAGAAGCTTATGTTGGCGGACCCATTGCCCTTGTACAGAACGGCGACATCATCACAATCGATGCCGAAGCGCACTCGCTCGATGTGGACGTGAGTGAGGCTGAGATGCAATCCCGCAAACTGGCGTGGCGGAAGCCGAAGCCGAAGTATACGCGTGGTGTGCTGGCTAAATTTGCCAATACGGTATCGTCGGCTTCAGAAGGCGCCATTACCGACAAGGATCTGGATCTCTGAAGCCCATGCTGACACTTGTCATCGCAGCCTTGTTCGGCTGCACCGCCATTGCAATGGGAGCCTACGCCGAGCATGGTCTTCGTGTGAGAATAGATGAGGAGGCCTTTCGTTCGGTCATGACGGCTGTGCGCTACCATCAGGTTCACGCCGTGACGTTACTGGCGCTTGCTCTAGCGATGCTCACGCCGCTGAACCCGACGCTTGTATTCAGGCTCGGTCTGTCCGCAGGGCTATTCGTATTGGGAACGTTGATGTTTTCAGGGAGTATCTACGCGGCCTTCATCATGGACTCGAAGCCCCTGTTGAAGATAACGCCGGCTGGCGGGATGTGTCTGATGGTGGCCTGGCTGAGCCTGATCTGGGCTGCCTTGGCCACAGGGCCTCAAACCATTTCTGAATAAGGCGGAAAAATGGGCGCCGCTCAGGCGCTCATCTGCATGGTATTTGCCTGAGCAGGCAGCTGTATCGGCTCTGAACTCATGAGGTCATAGGCGAGATCAAGATTCCTGATGGACTGCTGCATCACTTCCTGTGCCGCCTCAACGCAACTTGCACAGGTCTTGCCCAGTTGAAAGGTTTCTACGATGTCCTTCATCCGTCTGCTGCCGTCCATGACAGCTGCTTCAATCATCCTGTCGGTCACACCTGCGCAAAGGCAAACGTACATAACTGATCTCCTCAAGCCATGCACGTAATTTAGTGATAATGAGAATTGTTGTCAATTCCCTTATTGTTAAGCTTGCCCGCCCATTTGTGATTGCATGTAATTTTCCACGCCGAGCAGTTTGATGAGACCGAGCTGACGCTCGAGAAAGTAAGCGTGATCCATCTCTGTGTCGTCGAGCAGCACCCCCAGCATCCGTCGCGTCTCGAAGTCCTTCTCGCTTTCACACAGCGCCATCGTGTCTCGGAGCAGGTCGGCCACCCGGTATTCAACAGTGAGGTCGTTCTGCAGCATTTCCTCTACGGTACTACCCACCAGCAGCTTGTCACGCGTGACGAGGTCGGGCTGTCCTTCGAGGAACAGAATTCGCTGAATCAGCTGGGTAGCATGCAGCTTCTCATGAGCCGATTCGTGTGAACTGTTCGCATGGAGTTTGTGCAGCCCCATGTCCAGGTAAAGCTCGGCGTGAATGAAATACTGATCGATGGCACTGAGTTCGTTGGCCAGTAGTCTGTTGAGTGCAGATATGATCTTTGCATTGCCTTTCATGTTCGGGGGTTCCTCGACTCAGTCCGACGAAATCTGTGATTGGAGATAGCGTTGGACGCCAATGCTGCCGATCAGCGAAAGCTGAGTCTCGATCCATTCGATGTGCTCCTCCTCGTAGTGCAGAATACCCTCGAGCAGGTCACGGCTGACAAAGTCGCGCTGGACTTCGCAGAGGCTGATGCCATCCCGCAAAAGCGGCAGCTGGGCTACGGCGAAGCCCAGATCGGCACGCAGCATCTCCTCGGGATGTTCACCGATGCTGAGCTTGCCTAGCTTCTGAAGGTTCGGCAGACCCTGAAGAAAGAGGATGCGCTCGATCAGCCGATCAGCCTGTTTCATGTCCTCGATCGATTTGCTATAACTTTTGCCGTTCAGCGCCTCCAGGCCGAGGTGACGGAACATCCTGGCATGAAGGAAGTACTGATTTATGGAGGTAAGCTCATAGGTCAGTATGCCATTGAGGCTCTGGATCAGTTTTGGATCGCCTTGCATCGTTCGTATTTTCTCCTGTCGGGTGCTTTTCCGCCAGTTGGCGGTCTTCTTCCGCCCACGGCTTGTCTGCGTGCCCACAGTGTAAGCGCGGACGGTGCCCTGTGACCATAGCCCGCTCGGCATTGCCGGGCCAAGCCTCGAAGCATGATGTGCTGGCATGGTTGTCGCATATATACTGTGAGTCGCTGCGATCTGCGGGAGTGGGGGCAACGTAAGACAGTCAGCTGAGCCGAAAGCAGGTTTAGACGGAATAAGATCAAGCCATCCTACAAGGACTCGAGATGCACCAGGGTTTGTTGAAAAAAGTGGTACTGCCCCTCATGAGTTCGGCCGCCTTCGGGCTGGTCGTGTATACCTCCATACATCACTTGCCGGGCGTGCGTGCAGCTGATCAGGCGGCCGTGCCCGGCGAGCAGACTTCCAGGCCGTCTGAGGCGGCAGCGCCGCGCCTGCCCGCTGCGTCAGATACCAGTGGCCGTACAGAAGGACGAGCTGCCTACGCCACCGACCCGCTATTTGCCAAGGTCATCGAAAAGGCAGAGAAAGCTGCTGATTCGGCCTACAAGGCCCCTGCTGAAATTCCAGCTTTCATGCAGGATCTCGCTTATCAGGATTATCAGAACATCCGCTTCAATCCTGACAAGAGCTTGTGGAAAGACCGCAATCTGCCGTTCCAGATGATGTTCATTCCGCCAGGGCTGTTCTACCAGCACAGTGTCAAGATCAACATTGTTGAAAACGGGCAGCAGAAGCCGCTGTCTTTCCAGCGAGAATGGTTCAGTTTCAGTGATCCAGAGCTCGAGAAAAAAGTGCCGCACGACCTCGGCTATGCCGGTTTCAAGCTGACGCATCCCATCAACAGGTCCGATATTCAGGATCAGTTCATGGTCTTTGCGGGGGCGAGCTACTTCAGAGCGGTTGCTGCCGGTAATGCCTGGGGAATCTCCGCCAGAGGCATTGCAGTGAATACCGGACTGCCGAGAGGCGAGGAATTCCCGTCGTTCACCGAGTACTGGATGGAGCCACCAGCGGCGGACGCCAAATCCATGACCGTATACGCTTTGCTGGACGGTCCAAGCATCTCTGGCGCCTACAAGTTCGTGATCACACCCGGTGAGCGCACGGTGATCAAGGTGCAGAATGTGCTGTTTCCTCGCAAGGACATCGAATTACTGGGCGTCGCGCCGCTCACGAGCATGTACTTCTACGGTGAAAACATGACCCGACCGACTGGTGAGTGGCGTCCTGAGGTCCATGATTCGGACGGGCTGCTTATTCAGGACAGATTGAGCGGCGAATGGCTCTGGCGTCCGCTGCTGAATCCGCAGACACTCGAGATGGACTACTTCAAAACCGACAACATTGGTGCTTTCGGCCTGATTCAGCGCGCCGATGACTTCGATGAGTTTCGCGATATGGAAGCTCATTACGAGAAGCGTCCGAGCATGATGGTTCGGCCAGTCGAAGGTTGGGGCAAAGGCTCGATCGTGCTGACTCAACTCCCGACCGACAATGAGACCAATGACAACATCGTCGCCTTCTGGAAGCCCGGTCAGCCCGTCAAGGCTGGCTCCGAGTTCAGCTTTGCATACGACGTTATCGTTGGATCCAACGATATTGAAGATATTGATACCGGAAAGGCCCGCCATACCTTTGTCGGTGACGGCAACCGGATCGGTGGTGGTGATACCAAGGGTGCCTATCGTTTCATCGTGGATTTTGAAGGCGGGGCGCTCTCCGAACTGGGGTCTGATGCGAAGGTCCTCAGTCAGGTTTCTGCGTTCAATGGTGCGGAGCTCATCGAGCATTATGTTCAGTACAACCCCACCACCAAGCAGTGGCGCCTGTCGATCCTTGCCAAACCCGCGGCCAATCAGTCGCTCAATCTGAGGGCCTATCTGAAGCGTGAGGATGATAACGCGGCATTGACCGAAACATGGACCTATCGGCTGCCGTGGAATAACACCATTCTCGACAACAAATGAACTCTGCAGCGCTCAACCTTGGTCAGAACGGCGCTGAGCAGTCGAGCGATGAGCGTCGGGGTCACCACCCTGTATCGCTCGAAATCAGCGAGTATGCGCTCAGCGTTGCTATTTCCTATCTCAAGTCACGGCGAGTGGACTTCAATCTGGAGCTGCGGCAGGCGGTGCTCTCGATTGTTTCGGACTGTTTGAAAGCTGAATCCAGTAGCGAAATGATGAGCACATTGATCGACGAGCTTGACCGGCGCTTCAGCCATCAACTGCCACCGGCAGCCGAGGCGATGCCGCCGCTCAACAGGGGTAGTATCGGCTATGACTGAGGCCAGTATGGTCTACAAGCCATCGAACGAGCGCCCCTGGAAACGTGTCGTCGGCCTGCGGCGGCTGATTTTGACAACACTGGTGCTGCTACAGACAGTGTTTGCGGCGACTATGCTCAAGGATCTCCTGCCTTACCGGGGGGAGGATGGGCTCGAGATCGCCATCATCGTGGTATTTGCCATCCTGTTCTGCTGGATATCGATAGGCTTCTGGCTGGGCATCTTTGGTTTTATGCTGCGGCTGCGCGGTGGTGACCCGCACTCACTGATGGGCGCTTCAAGCGAGGCGCAGCGTCAGCAAGTGCCATTTGCCAGAACGGCTGTGCTCATGCCGATCTATAACGAACCGGTCGACCGCTCGCTGGGTGGCCTGGCCTCTGTGTACAAGTCGATCGAAGCGACCGGCGCACTGGCACATTTCGACTTCTACATCCTGTCGGACAGCCGCGATCCCGAGGTCTGGCTGGCCGAGCAGGCTGCGTGGTACGACCTGACACAATCCCTGAACGCCGGCGGAAAACTCTTCTACAGACGCCGACCGCTCAACCAGAACTACAAGAGCGGTAATGTCGCGGATTTCTTCCGCCGCTGGGGCAAGAACTATCGCTATGCGGTCGTGCTGGACGCTGATTCGCTGATGGCGGGCGACACACTCACGACCATGGTTCAGCTGATGCAGCTGAACCCGAAGGTGGGGATTCTTCAGACTGCACCGTCGCTGATCAATGCACAAAGTGTCTTCGCCAAGGCGCAGCAGTTCGCCAATCGGCTGTACGGACCGATCTTCACGAGTGGGTTGGCGGGCTTGCAGCTGGGCGAGGCCGTGTTCTGGGGACACAACGCCATTATCCGCGTCGATGCGTTCATGAAACACTGCGGGCTCAAGAAGCTGCGTGGCTTTGGCTTGTTCAAAGGCCCGATTACCAGTCACGACTTTGTCGAAGCGGCCTATATGGGGCGTGCCGGCTATGAAGTGTGGCTGGAACCGGAGCTGACGCACTCCTACGAGGAGTCGCCGCCTTCGCTGGTCGACGAGCTGACCAGGGACAAGCGCTGGGCAAAAGGCAACCTGCAACATATCTGGATCATGCTCGGTGCGCGTCGCCTCAAACTGGCCCACAGACTGGCTTTTCTCAATGGGATTATGTCGTATGTGACATCGCCGATCTGGTTCATCTTCCTTGTGCTGACGACCGTCGCAGCTGCAAGGCTTTACCTCCTGCCGATCGACTATTTTCCCGAGGCCTATAGTCCTTATCCCCTCTGGCCGCGCTGGGAGCCTGACCAGGCGATGTGGCTGCTGGCGCTGATAGCCTGCCTGCTGTTTGCACCGAAATTGCTCGCACTGCTCGATGCGGTGGTGCAGGGCGAGATCAGGCGCTTCGGTGGGCTGCGGTCGGCCTTCAAGAGCCTGCTCGGAGAGATCATGCTCAGTATGCTGCTGGCCCCTGTGCGAATGCTCAGCCATACCCGCTCGGTACTCGAAGGCTTGTTCAATCTCAAGCTTTCCTGGGCGGGACAGAACCGCTCTGATGAACTGCGCTGGCGCGATGCCATCGTGAATCAGGCGCCCGGTTCGATACTGGCCATTGCCTGGGCCGGGTTCGCCTACTGGCTGGACACCGCATTCTTCTGGTGGTCACTGCCGGTCGCCGTGCCACTGATACTTGCAGCACCTACTTCGGTACTGAGCAGCCGAGTGCGGCTAGGACGTTTCGTGCACAGACATGGTTTCTTCCACACGCCGGAAGAGGCGGACCGGGACGAGCTCAGACGCATCCTGCCGAAAGTCACGCCTTCGAAACTTCGCCCTGTGCGCGGCGGACGCTTCGTGCAGGCGATCATAGATCCGGAGATCAACCACGTGCATCGCCTGCTCGGCCATCATCATCGTGGTGGTATCAAGGCTACCGTGCTCGCGACCCTGCGTCGGCGCTGTCTGCTGCATGGCGCAGAAGCCATGACCCGCAGCGAGGTGACCTCCCTGTTACAGGACCGGGAGTCCATGCTTTGGCTACATGAGCAGGTGTGGCGGTCTTCCCCCGACAGCGCCTGGTCGCCTTACCTGGTGCACCGAAGCGACGCGCGCGGTACCCTTGGCGCCTCAAATTAAGCCAGATCGTCATATGACCAGATAGTCATATGACCAGAAACTAGAGGAGGCGCCAATGACTGCACCTGAACAAGCCCCGGTTGTCATGGGGATACCGAACTGCGATAGCGTGAAGAAGGCCCGTCGCTGGCTCGAAGAGCGATCAACTGCCTATGAGTTCCGTGATGTTCGCAAGCAGCCGCTGTCCACCGAGGAAGTGGCGTCGCTCCTCGCCCAGACAGGTGCTGCCGCCTTCGTCAACAGGCGAAGTAGCAGCTGGCGTACGCTCGACCAGCGTGCGCGTGATGTCGTCGAAACAGCCATAGAGCGGCAAGATGATCCTGCCGCGCAGGCCAGCCTGGTTGCATTGATGACCGACAACCAGACCATGATCAAGCGGCCGGTGCTGGTTCTGCGCAATAGAGCAAGTACCGGATTTTCAGCCGAGGGCTGGGAGAAGACCTTCGCCGAACGATCTGATTGAAAGTTCACATCATCTCCGCGTTTTTTGTGTGCTAGGATACGCGCCATCAAAAGTGGGCCTGGTCAACCAGACCGGAGCCACAAGACTGTTTTATCGGAGGCAGTGACTGAATGACGTCTAATACGGTTGATGTTTTGCTGATTGGAGCTGGTGTCATGAGCACCACGATGGGCATGATGCTGAAATTGCTCGATCCCAGTCTGAAAATAACCATGGTGGAGCGTCTTGACCACGTCGCTCATGAAAGTACCGATGGCTGGAACAACGCAGGCACTGGCCATGCCGCCTATTGCGAGCTGAACTATACGCCGCAGGGCAGGGATGGCTCGATCGACATCAAGAAGGCCATCAACATCAATGCGGCATTCGAAGTGTCACAACAGTTCTGGTCTTACATGGTGAAGCAGGACATCCTTCCGGATCCGAGCAGCTTTATCAATCGTGCACCTCATCTCAGCTTCGTCTGGGGCGAAAAAGACGTGGCCTTTCTGCGCAAGCGCTATGAAATCATGAGCGCACATCATCTGTTCGCCGACATGGAGTACTCTGAAGATCCGAGAACCCTGCGGGAGTGGATGCCGCTGGTCATGAATAACCGTGATCCCATGCAGCGCGTGGCGGCGACCCGCGTCAATTATGGCGCAGACGTCGATTTCGGCTCGCTGACTCGTGGCATGGCCAAGCACCTCAAGGCACACGATAATTTCTCCTTGCTGCTGAGCCACTCGGTCAAGGATATAACGCGCAGGAAGGATCACTGGGCGGTCCTGGTCGATGATCACCGCAAGAACATGGCCCGTGAGATTCGTGCCAAGTTCGTCTTCATCGGCGCCGGGGGCGGCGCACTGCCGCTATTGCAGAAATCTGATATCACCGAGGCAGAAGGCTATGGCGGCTTCCCGGTGAGCGGGCAGTGGCTGGTCTGCAAGAAGCCGGAAATCGTCAAGCAGCATTATGCCAAGGTTTACGGCAAGGCTGCTGTCGGTGCACCACCGATGTCTGTGCCACACCTCGACACCCGCATCATCGACGGCGAATCCGCACTGCTGTTCGGGCCGTTTGCAGGGTTCACCACGCGATTTACCAAGGAGAAGGGCTCGATATTCGACCTTTTTTCCTCGATGAAACGCGACAATTTCAAGGCAATGCTCCATGCCGGCCTGGATAATTTCGATCTTACCCGTTATCTGGTCGGCGAAGTATTCCAGTCGCAGAAGACACGGGTCGACACACTGCGAAACTTCTTTCCTGAGGCTCGCGACGAAGACTGGCATCTGGCGGAAGCCGGTCAGCGCGTGCAGATTATCAAGAAAGACCCGGTGAACGGCGGTAAACTCGAGTTCGGAACCGAAGTCGTGGCATCGGCAGATGGCTCTTTGGCCGCTTTGCTTGGTGCATCGCCTGGCGCGTCCATCGCAACACAGACTATTATAGATGTTCTCGAACGCTGTTTTCCGAAGCGGATGGCCACCGAAGCCTGGCAAAACCGGCTCAGGGAGATCGTCCCCTCCTACGGAGAATCGCTGGTCGATGATCCGGAGCTGTTGAAACGAATTCGGCCGGCCAGTCTGAAGACATTGGAACTTGACCCAGTCTAGTTTACAATACCGGCCCTCGAAAACGTCCTCGTCCAAATACTATACAGAAGAGCGCGCTAATGGTTGATCTATCCAAGTACAGAAACATCGGCATCTTTGCACACGTCGATGCAGGCAAAACGACTACCACTGAACGAATTCTCAAGCTCACTGGTCGTATTCACAAGACGGGCGAGGTGCACGACGGCGCAGCGACGACTGACTTTATGGAACAGGAGCAGGAGCGGGGTATCACTATCCAGTCTGCTGCCACCACCTGTTACTGGGATGGTCACCGGATGAACATCATCGACACACCGGGTCACGTCGACTTTACGGTTGAGGTTTATCGCTCACTGAAAGTACTCGACGGCGGTATCGGTGTGTTCTGTGGCTCTGGCGGTGTTGAGCCGCAGTCAGAGACCAACTGGCGCTATGCCAACGAATCTGAAGTTGCGCGAGTTATCTTCGTCAACAAGCTTGACCGTCTCGGTGCGGATTTCTTCCGCGTTGTTGCGCAGGTCGAGGACGTACTTGGCGCGCGTCCGCTCGTCATCACGCTGCCTATCGGCCGTGAAGAACACTTCAAGGGCGTCGTCAACCTGATCGACATGAAAGCTTACATCTGGGACGACAGTGGTCTGCCAGAAAACTTTGAAATCACTGATATTCCGGAAGACATGAAGGCTGACGCTGCCAAGTGGCGCGAGAAGCTGATCGAGACTGCCGTTGAGCAGGACGATGATCTGATGGAAAGCTATCTGGACGGCACCGAGCCAACAGAAGAGCAGCTGCGCCTGTGTATCCGCAAGGGCACCATCAAGCTCGATTTCTTCCCCACCTTCTGTGGTTCTGCGTTCAAGAACAAGGGCATTCAGCTGGTGCTGGACGGCGTTATCGACTTCCTGCCGAGCCCGACTGAAGTTGTGCCACAGCCTGAAGTTGACGAGACCGGTGCAGAAACAGGCAAGTTCGCGATCGTTGATGCTGACAAGCCGCTTCGTGCCCTGGCGTTCAAGATCATGGACGACCGTTTCGGTGCGCTGACCTTCGTTCGTATCTATTCTGGCAAGATCCAGAAGGGCGACACGATCATGAACGCCTTTACCGGCAAGACTGAACGCGTTGGCCGCATGGTCGAAATGCATGCGAACACCCGTGAAGAGATCGAGTCGGCTCAGGCTGGTGACATCATTGCCATCGTTGGTATGAAGAACGTTCAGACCGGTCACACCCTGTGCGACCCGAAGAACCCGGCCACTCTCGAGCCGATGGTGTTCCCTGAGCCAGTTATCTCCATCGCTGTTGCACCGAAAGACAAGGGTGGATCAGAGAAGATGGGTATTGCCATTGGCAAGATGGTTGCTGAAGACCCGACCTTCCAGGTCGAGACTGATGAAGACAGCGGCGAAACCATCCTCAAGGGCATGGGTGAGCTTCACCTGGATATCAAGGTCGACATCCTCAAGCGAACCTACGGTGTTGAACTGGTCGTTGGTAAGCCACAGGTTGCATACCGTGAGACGATCAACAAGCGTACCGAAGACAGCTACACGCACAAGAAGCAGTCTGGTGGATCTGGTCAGTTCGGTAAGATCGATTACATCATCGAGCCGGGCGAGCAGAACTCTGGCTACGTGTTTGAGTCCAAGGTTGTTGGTGGTAACGTTCCGAAGGAATTCATTCCTGCAGTCGAGAAGGGCTTCAAGATGATGATGGGTGAAGGTCCTCTGGCCGGTTACCCTGTTCTCGACGTGAAGGTTATCCTGATGGACGGTGCGTACCACGCAGTCGACTCCTCGGCACTGGCTTTCGAGATTGCTGCCAAGGCGGCTTTCCGTCAGACCATGCCAAAGGCTGGCCCTCAGTTGCTTGAGCCAATCATGAAGGTTGATGTCTTCACTCCGGAAGATCACGTAGGTGATGTTATCGGTGACCTGAACAGACGTCGCGGCATGATCAAGGCTCAGGAGCCAGGTGCTACAGGCGTGCGGATCAAGGCTGAAGTACCACTGAGCGAGATGTTTGGCTATATCGGACATCTGCGTACAATGACTTCGGGTCGTGGCCAGTTCTCAATGGAATTCGCGCATTATCTGCCATGCCCGAATAACGTTGCCGAGCAGGTTATTGCTGAAGCCAAGGAGCGTAAGGCTAACGCCTAAAGCGCTTGTCTGCTGCTCCCCGCTAACGTTTAGCGGCGAGTAGCACTATAAAAAAACCGCCAACAGGCGGTTTTTTTATGCCCTGGTTTTGGTCAGGCTTTGAGTTCCGCTACCAGCTCGCGCTTGAGTATTTTTCCAGTCGCGGTCATTGGCAGGCTCTCGCGAATTTCGAACTGGCGGGGATACTTATGGCCTGCCATATGAGCTTTCGACCACGCTACCAGCTCCTCAGGACTGGCCTGCTGACCGGCCTTGAGGATGATGCAGGCACGCACCTCTTCCCCGTACTGTTCGTCCGGCACACCGATGACAGCAGCCAGTGAAATGGCCGGGTGAGTCAGCAATACTTCCTCTATCTCACGTGGATAGACGTTGTAGCCACCGCGAATGATCATGTCCTTCAAGCGGTCGACGATAAAAATATAGCCTTCTTCATCGATGTAGCCGATGTCACCAGTGTGGAACCAGCCGTTCTTCAGCGCCTTGGCGGTGGCCTCAGGCTTGTTCAGATAGCCTTTCATGACGTTATGGCCGCGGATACAGATCTCGCCGTGTTCATTGGCTGGAACCTCAGAATTGGCGTCGTCGAGAATGCGAACTTCCACCCCCCAGATTGGCAGCCCGACCGAACCAGGCTTTCGTGGATGACTCAGCAGGTTGAAGCACGCGACTGGGGATGTTTCTGATAAGCCATAGCCTTCGAGAATGGGAACATCGAACTTCTCTTCGAAGCCTTTCAAGACCTCAAGTGGCAGGGAAGAACCGCCACTGCCGCAGAGCCTGAGATGACTGCGGATCTTGTCAACCTGGTCAGGGCTTATGTCGACTCCATTGAGCAGCGCCCAGTACATAGTTGGCACACCGCAGAAGACCGTGATTTTCTCGGCAATCATGAGCTCGACCACCACTTTTGGATCGAAGCGGGGTACCAGCACCATTGTATTGCCGTTAAGCAGGCTGCCACACATCTGCACAGTCTGGCCAAAGGTGTGAAATAGGGGCAGGGTGATAAGCTGTCTGTCCTCTGCGACGGCTTCACTCAGGCGACCGAACATGATCGCGTTCAGCAGGATGTTTGCGTGAGTCAGCTCGGCGCCCTTGGGTTTGCCGGTCGTGCCAGAGGTGTAGAGAATAACGACAGTGTCGATAGCCTCACTATCGATGTGAGGGTTGTCGGTGCCAGCGGTCATGAGGCTTGAGTGACTGGCAATTCCATCCTGACCGATAGCACTGCTTACCAGTGACTGGCCGCTTTCAATCAGCCAGAGATGCGTGCAGCTGGTCGTCTTGCGGAAAGCATCGACTGCGGCACGGCCAATTGGCACATCCTGGCTACCTTCAAAAGCAATATAGGCCTTGGCTGCGCTGTCTTCGAGATGATAGGCGACCTCATCGGCGTTGAGCAGTATGTTCAGGGGCACTACCGTACAGCCAGCTTTTATGATGCCGAAGTAGGCTATGGGAAACCACGGCAGATTAGGACAGCTGAGTGCCACTCGATCGCCTGGTCTCAGTCCTGCGGCGACAAGACCGTTAGCCAGGGTGTCACAACTAACCTTGAGCTCGGCGAAGGTGATGCGTTTTTCGCCACAAACGATGGCCGTCTTGTCAGGGAAACTGCGAGCCGCTTCATCGATGAGCACAGACAGTGAAAGCATTGGTCACCTCAAAATTGTTCTTGTAGCAGCTGACTATACGGGATATCTGCGGTGAAACAAGGGCCCGGCCTGGCTCAGTCTGGCGCTTGAAGTTCGTCAGGTCCAGGTTCAGCAATCTGGTAGCCCTGCAGGAAATCTACGCCAAGCTCGCGCAGCCGAGCCTCGACAGCCGGATCACTCACGGCGCCTGCAATGGTTTTCAATCCCATCGTGTGCCCAACGTCATTGACGAAGCGAACACTCTGCTCATCCAGCGGACTCCTGAGCATTTTTTCGATAAACCAGCTGTCAATCTTCAGGTAGTCCACACCGAGTTGTTGCAGGTTGGCAAATTCGCTGATGCTCATACCGAAATGCTGCAATGTAATCTGCAGACCGAAGCTCTTCATGCGCTGAATGAACTGCCGGCTTGTCTCAGGATTCTGCAAGACTGTGTTTTCTGCCAGTTCGAAGCACAGTGCCTCTGAGTTCACACCTCGTTCAGCCACGAGCGCTATGACGCGATCGGCGAAATTCTCCTCGTTCAGGCTCTGAGCGGAAAGGTTGATCGCGTAGACTTCCTTGTTTTGCTGTTCAGGGTCCTGTATCTGCAACTTGTTGACGACCGCCTCGATAACCCAGAAATCGATCGCCGCTATGAGGCCAAAGCGCTCGGCAGCCGGCAGAAAGGCTGCGGGAGAGATCAGCTGACCTTCGTCGTCCAGTCTGATCAGGACTTCCCTCAGTCGTATAGTGGAAGAGGCGTCGTCCACCGCCACGATTGGCTGGTACAACAGTACAAAGCGGTCATGCCGCAAGGCCAGTTGTAGACGCTGCTTCCAGTTGGTGTTGAGCTGTAGCTGTTCACCCTGACTATTGCCACCTTCGTACACGACGACCTGACCACGACCACTGGATTTTGCCTTGTATGCCGCCTCGTCTGCGGCCGTCATGATCTGCTTGGCATTGCCGCTTTTTCTATCGATAGGCACGAGACCGATACTGGTGCCGAAGCGGAAGCTCTGACCCTGACTGAAGAAGCGGAAGTCACTCGCGGCTTGCACGATGCTCTGGGCTACCTGCAAGGCATCCTTCACCTGGCAGTGTTCGAGAATGACTGTGAATTCATCGCCACCCAGTCTGGCAAGCGTGTCACGGTCACGGATCTGCTGACTGAACAGTCTCGATAGCTGAATGAGCACTTCATCCCCAGCCGCGTGGCCACAGCTGTCATTGACGATCTTGAAGTGGTCCAGGTCGATAAAGAGCAGGGCACTCTGCACGTTATGTTCATGGGCATCGGCAATGGTGCGCTCCAGGCGCTCGTTGAAGCCCTGCCGATTGACGAGCCCGGTCAGCTCGTCATGGTAGGCCTTGCGCTCGAGGTCAGCCTGGATGGCCTTGCGTCGGCTGATATCCCGCATGTTGCCCGCAAAGAACTCAACGCTGCCATCCGGTGCATAGTGCGCTTCGAGCACCAGCGAGACCGGCACTTCGCGGCCACCCTGAATCAGGATCGAAATATCGCCGCGCCAGCCACCGTGTGATGTGGCGTAGGGAAATGCTTCCGAGTTCAGTACTGATATCGCCCAAGGCGGCGTGAAGTCATAGATATTGAAATCCATATCCGGCAGCACGTCGGCAGTCAGGGCGTCGAGGGTGGCCGGGGTGATTAATGAACGGCCGCGGTAATTCAGGTAGCTGATATAGCCGGTTTCATCACAGAAAAAGATGATGTCGGAGGTGCTCTCCATCGCAGCAATGAGCTGGCGCTTGGCTACCAGTGCTGCCTGCCGCGCCGTCACGTCCCGCCCAGCTACGTAGATCTGATGGTGTTCCGGTACCGTTATGAAGGCCCATTCAAGGGTGAGCTCCCCGCCGTTGGCACCGTGCGTCAGGAATTCCTGGGTAAGCGGCGTCTCCTGCTTGTCACGCAGCGTGGCGAGCAAGGTCTGCAGGGCCTCGTGCTCTGAGGCAAGCAGAACGTTGGCAAATGGCTTGTTCAGCAGCGCCGCGGGCTCGCAGCCAAAAAGCTGACGGGTGGCGGCGTTGATCCGGAGAAACTGGCCGTTACCATCGAGGATGCAAAGAACATCAGGTGCGAGATTGAAAAAACGGCTTAGTTCCTTCTCGGCCTGAGCCTGCTTGATCAGTGCAGACTGTAGTGACGCGTTGACGATAGCCAGGGTGCTCGCGCGCTGACGCAGCGCGAACCAGTAGGCCACGATCATCGCGATCAGTGCGGAAATGAGCAAGCCGCCCACGAGAATGAAAGTCGGTCTCGTGATGACGACGCTCGACTCGAATGAGGGTAGCGAAGAGAACTTCAGCGTCCAGTTATTCTTGGCAAAACGAAAGCGCGAGGCATGTACGAAACTGGGTTCTGCGAGCTCGTCCAGACGATGCGGCAAGTCGTTTTTCGAGTGCGGCTGAGCAGGCTCGCCGTCGGGGGTCGCGGTGAGGCTGTCAAATATCAGGGTGCCCTGGTCACTCTGGCCATCGAATATCTGCAGGCGCAGCAGGCGGAAGTTATCTTCACCCATGAGGCCCCACACCAGGTCATTCATCCTGAAGGGGATGAAAACGAAACCTCGTAGCTGATCCTCACGCATGGGTCTGGTGAAACCAGCACCATCGAAAGCTCTGCCTTCAGAGTCCGAATACACCGGTGCGTAGACAAGAAAGCCCAGCTGAGTGTCGACCAGGGTCTCCTGTACCAATGTCACCGTATCGGACATGATAGGGCGACCCTGTTCGCGCGCACGATCCATTGCGCGTCGTCTCGTCTTTTCGGAATACATGTCGAAGCCGAGCGCGCGCGCATTGCGCATATCGGCCGGTTCCAGTAGCACGATTGGCGTCGAAAAAGCCTGATCGGTCGCCGGCCAGACGACAAAATCCTTATTGCCGGCAGCACGATGATTGCGCTCGAAACGTGGCCGCTCGTCTGTGGGTATGTACGGGGCGTAGCCGAGCCCCTGAGCGCCTGGGTAATTTTTCTCCAGCCGCGCAGTCTCGACATAGCGGCGCCAGTCATCAACGCTGATATAGGCGTCAGCGGCGAACAGGCCAACGCCGCCCATCAACAGCTTCTCATAGGAAAGCATGCCTTTCTCGATGAGGACGGTGCGGAGCTCCACCCGACGCTCGAACTGCAGTCTCGCGTAGTCTTCGGCGGCGTCTTTTTCCTGATGGTAGACCAGTGCGGTCAGCGCGGCGCAGATCAGGAACGCAACGGTGACAATCACGCCGGTCGAGGCTTTGCCATGCTGTCGATGTGGCGTCCGCTGCCGACTCGCGGCCAGGCGGTTTGCATCGGACGGATCTGGTAGAGTGGACATCGCCATTGAACTGCTCGTGGTGACTCGTGACTGAAGTTGTTGCAGGTTCTTATGAGTGCTGCGTAAGTAGTTCTTTCCGCTCGAATCTGCAGCTTATTGATCTACTATAGTCCTCCCTGCCGGCTTGTGTACGGCCCGGCAGAAATAAGTTCTGAAATAAAACCGGCCAGATGAGCGCTCATAACTGACGCTGCTGGCGCTGAAACAGCATTCACCGCGCCGTATCGCGGCTCCACTTTGAACGAGGTTACATGCAAGTCGAAGCCATTTCCCGAGCGGGTCCGGGGCTACTACACTTTTTCCGGCCGTATCGATACTGGTTACTGGGCATCCTGCTCACCTGGATACTGACAGGCCTGGCCATGGTAGCCATAGGCCTGCTGCTTGCAGAGGCGCACGATGGGTTCCCGACACGGCCGGTTATTCTGATTGGCGCTGCGGTATATGCCGTCGTGCTCTTGCGCTATTTCGCCGTCACATCGGTAGGCGAGCGCATTGCTGCCGATGTCAGGACGGCGATTCATGCCAAGCTGCATCGCCTGCCGACGGAGCAGATCGATCGTCTGCACGGGGGCGATGTGCAACAGAGGATGTCCGGTGATCTCGCCACCTGCCATGCCTTTCTGACCAGCAATGCGTCCATACTCATGCGCAATGCCTTCCTGTTTGTCGCGGCCTTTATCAGTGTACTGGTTCTTGACTGGCAGCTGGGCCTGTTTCTGGCCGGTGTATTCGCGCTCATCATAACACTATTAGTGCGTCGCTCGCGCTTGCGGCAGACCTCGCTGGCGGCTGAGAATCGCCGTGGCGAGTTGAGCAACTACCTGCTGGAGACGCTCTCGACTATGCGCATTATACGGGCCTACGACGCAGCACCCTCTGACAGCCATCGTTTCAACACCGCCAACAGCTCGGTATTGCAGACACTGCTGAAGATCCTGCGCAAGCGCATGATAACGAATATCCTCACCGTCACTTCGCTTGTGATTTTCGTCACCGTCTTTCTGATTTTCACCGACCGGAGTGTCGAAGCATTACAGGCCACATCCACCACCGCCGGTGCCAGGAAGTTGTCGTTGTTGTACTTCTTCGGGCTGCTCGGGCTGTCTTCTGCCTCCATGATAGAGGCGGGCATGCGCTGGGTCGAAACCAGTGCCGCGGCCACTCGCATCGGCTATCTGCTGTCATTACCCGATCAGCCAATCGGCGATAGAACCTTGCAGCCGCTCGAGCCCGGCCCCCCCGAAATACGCTTCGAGGCGGTAACTTACCACCATCCGGCGTCTGGGCGCTCTGCAAGACCAGCTGCCGCGCTGCAGAACGTTTCTTGTCGCTTGCCGGGCGGCAAGCTGACTGTGATGGTCGGACCGACAGGCAGTGGCAAGAGCACCTTCATCGATGTCTGCCTGAACAACATCAGCCCGGAAACCGGCGAGGTGTTCTGGAACGACACCAGTCATGCTGAACTCGATGCAGCGAGCCTGCGCGCCCGCACCGCTCTGGTCGACCAGGACGTGCTGATTCGTTCGGAAAGCCTGCGTGACAATGTGCTTTTCGGCAGGCCGCTGAATGAAGAGAGCCTGCAGCGGGCTTATGAACAGAGCCAGCTGGAAGAGGTGCTGGCCAGACTGCCGGAGCGTGATCTCACGCCAGTCGGTGAAGGCGCGGCGGTGAGGCTGTCGATGGGGCAGAAGCAGCGGCTTGCGATTGCACGGGCGCTGTATGCGAGGCCCTCTCTGGTCCTGCTGGATGAGCCGACTTCTGCACTCGATGCCCTGACCGAGGCGGCGATCCTGAAATCTCTGGTTGCGCTCCGCGGGGAGGCGACTGTCCTCATTGTGGCGCATAGACTGGCCGTTGTGCCGTATGCCGATCATATCATCGTGCTTAAAGACGGCAAGGTCGATGCCGAAGGCAGCCTGTCTGAGGTCATGGCAGGTTCCACGCTGTTCGCTGAGCTCATGGCAAGCCTTCGCGATACCGATTTTGATCAGACCCGCATCTCGTGAGCTACCGGGACCTCATTCACAGCATGTCTACACGCAGTTACTTTTTGTGACAGTGCAGTATCGGGCGCAACTGTAGAATTAGTCTCAGCTGACAGGCAAGTGCCGGTTCAGGCAGGCATTCGGAGAGCAAAGCATGGGATTGAATACAGCGAAGGTCACAGCACTGGCCCTTCTGAGCGCGCTTGCGATAGGCTGTAGTGACAGTGATGACAGCAGCATTTCGGGTAATACAGGTACCTTGTCGCTCAGTCTGACTGATGCGCCTGTCGATAACCTACTTTCAGTCTTCATAACCTTCACAGGCGTGTCGCTGCAGGCTGCTGGCGGTGAAAGAACCGATGTTGTCTTTCCTGAGCCGAAGACCTTTGACATGCTGACGCTGCAGAATGGCGAGTCGGCCACCTTGCTTGACGATGTCGTGCTGCCCGCGGGCCGCTATGCCTGGATGCGCCTAGACCTGAGCGAAGCCGAGGGTGCGCTCTATGTCAGGGACAACGTTGGCGGGCAGTATCCGCTCTCGATACCCTCTGGTGCGCAGACGGGACTGAAGCTGGTGAGTGGGTTTACCATACTGGCTAACGGACAAAGCGACTTCACCATCGACTTCGATTTACGCAAGTCGGTTACCCTCACTGGCAGCGCGTCGTCGCCTGGGGACTATATCCTGCGACCAACGCTGCGCCTTGTAGACAATGCAGAAGCTGGAGCCATCGGCGGGCAGGTCAGTACCGCCGTCACACCAGGCGTATGCGCCAACCCTCAGATTTTTGGCGGTGTGGTCTACATCTTCGAAGGTGCCAATGCCTCAGTGGATGACTATGACGCCGATTCCGCTGGCGCGCTTGTAGCGGCGCCCGTGACCGACGCTGACGGAGATGGCACGTTCAACTTTCTCGCAGCCTTTCTTCCTGTAGGCGACTATACCGTCGCCTACACCTGTGAGGTCGACAATTTAGGTGTCGACGAAAGCCTCGTGTTCACCACACCGGTCAATATCACCGTGTCGGCTGGCGCCAGCGCGACAGTCACGCTCTGACCAGGTCTCATATCCAAGCTCTGTTTTCTCGACACTAACTGGCCTGCAGGAGGTGAATGCTGAACAGCTGTTCGTCAGCCACCCAGCTGTTCTCGCAGCGCCAGCCAGCCTGCTCCGCCAGCCTGCAGAAGCCTTCGATTGAGTACTTATGCGAGTTCTCGGTATGGATCGACTCGCCAGCCTGAAAATTGAAGGTCTTACCGGCTACGCGAATCGTCTGTTCGCAACGGCTCACCAAATGCATCTCGATTCGACCTTCTTCCTCATTGAAGCGTGCCTCGTGGGAAAAGTTGTCGATCTCTATCTCGGCGCCAAGCTCTCGCTGGAGTCGTTCGAGTAGGTTCAGATTGAAGGCTGCGGTGATGCCCTGGGCGTCGTCATATGCGGGTATGAGCACATCCGGCGACTTGAGTGTATCTACACCGATAAGCAGATAGTTGCCGCTGCCAAGCGTCTCTGCCGCCGTTTTAAGAAAGGCAATGGCTTCTTCGTGAGTCAGGTTGCCGATCGTCGAGCCGGGGAAGAAGCCCAACCGCTTCGGCTGGCGAGTCTGACCTTCCACGGCTGCAAGATCTACGGTATCGGTGAAGTCGCCAACTACCGGGACCACATCGAGCTTTGGAAAGCGTGCATCAAGGCGTTGGCAGTGGTGGAGCAGAAAAGTCTCGGACACATCGATCGGCAGGTAGCGCCGAACCTTGCCCATGTGCTTCAGCAGTTTCTCCACCTTCGTGCAATTGCCGCTCCCGAACTCGACGATCTCGGTCACGTCCGGCAGCAGCGACTTCAGCGCTTCCGCCACACCGTCGAGCATGGCTACCTCGGTACGTGTAGGATAATACTCAGGCAACTCGCAGATCTTCTCGAACAGCTCCGATCCTCTACGATCGTAAAAATACTTGCTGGGCAGGCGCTTCTGAGCTTGGCTAAGGCCATCGAGGACGTCCGCCAGCAGCGCGTCACGAGCAGGATCGTCATAATCTTCTGTCACAACTGGCTCGGATTGAAGGCTCACCTTCCGGGCTACACAATCATCGGTCATCATATTTCCCAATACGGCTTCAGTCATTTCACTCGTCCTTGGCCAGTCTCAGGCCTGTAGCCTGCCAGCGCTGATGTGGGTAGAAAAAGTTTCGGTAGGTAGGGCGGATAAGGGCGGCGGGACTGGTAAATGCGCCACCGCGGAGCACGAACTGGCCGCACATGAACTTGCCGTTGTACTCTGCGAGCGCGCCGTCGAGCGGTTTGAAGCGGGGGTAGGCGGCATAGGGGCTACGGGTCCACTCCCATACGCTGCCGAACAAAGCTTCGAACTCACCGTCAGTCGCACTGCCGGCTCGTCCTGGCAGCCAGATCCCGCTTTCCTGAAAGCGCCCTCGAACATGCTGGTCAGCTGCGACTGCCTCCCATTCGAACTCATCCGGAAGACGGGCACCGGCCCAACGCGCAAAGGCATCGGCCTCGAAATAGCTGATATGACTCACATATTCGTTGAGCTCGAGTTCGCGCTCCCCATGGGGCGTATAACGCAGCCATCGATCGCCGCTCTGTCGCCAGTACAGGGGCGCCTCCCAGCCTGCGGCCTTTACCTTGGCCCAGCCATCGGAAAGCCAGAGTTCGGGGTTTCGATAACCATCCTCCGCCATAAATGCCAGCCATTCACCGTTGGTGACTGGTCGACTCGATAGAGAGAAAGGCTGCATAAGACGCTGATGCCGGGGACCCTCACAGTCGTATGCAAAATGGTCAACGGTCTTGGAGCCACCGGTAGCATCGGCGCCAAACGAGCGAATGCCGCCTTCGTGTTTCACCCACCGCATCGATGAGGCAGCTGAACCAGATTGTGACGGCGACGGCGCAGGTGCCGGCTTCCACTGCGGCAGCAATGGATGTTGGCTGAAGGCATGCAGCTGATCGGTCAATAGCAGCTCCTGATGCTGCATCTCATGATGACAGCCCAGCATGGTACGGGCCAGTACCTCGCCACCTGAGTTGTCGTTAGTGCCGGGATCGGTCTCATCGAGCAAGCTGCGCATGGCAGCATCGACATGGTGTCGGTAGTCGATAATTTCATCACAGCTCGGGCGGCTCAGCATTCCCCGCAAGGGGCGGGGATGCCTATCTCCGATGGCTTCGTAGTATGAGTTGAACAGGTAATTGAAGTGATCGTTGAAGCAGCGATAGTTTCTGGAGAAAGGCTTGAGAATGAGTTCTTCGAAGAACCAGGTGGTATGGGCAAGATGCCACTTGGCTGGACTTGCATCTTCCATGGACTGGAGACACATGTCTTCATTGCTAAGACCTTCTATCAAATCGAGGGTGGCTTGTCGAACAGCAGTAAATTGATCTGCTGGGCTTGAAGTCGAACGATTTTGACGCTGAGGGGATAACGAGCTGGCACTCTCCTGGAGGTCGAACATTTTTCTGTGATCTCTCGGGCTGGGTTGCAGAGGGAGTGTACGCCGGCCCGTAGTATCTGGTTCAACTACCTATCCAGGCTCGTATTGCAGCGACGGCCTCTGCAGTACGGGCGCATAATTCGACCCTATTTGTGGCGGCAGCGGGCAACCCAGCAGCTCGCAGCTAATCTGTAGCAGTTCGTATTCAACTACGGCAATCTCACCGTCGTGCCGCACCGCCATGGCGCAGGCATCGATGACAGCTGGCTTGAGCAGTGGCGGGAGCTGTGCCAGTCGGCGCAGCGCTCGTTCCAGCCCTCGCGCTGTAGCACGCTCGCTAAACCTGAGTGAGAGCAAGGGGAACCATAGCGACGTGATGTGAGTGAACAAGTCTTCAGCGGCAGTAATGTGCGACGCCTCTGCCGTGTCTTTCGCCCCCAGACGACAGAACAGTGAGAGCAGATCTGCCAGTTCAGCAAGGACCTGCTCGTAACGCCTGACCCTTTTAATTCGAGCCTCTGGTAGCGACGGTGCAAGATGATGCACAAGATACATGATGAAGCATACCTGCAGCAGCCCGGCCGCAGGCGCCCGAGCTGCATCGGCAGACAGCTGTTTCAGCAGGCCCTGGCGGGCCTCCCCGGGCATCTGCTTCAGTGTGCCCGTCAGCCATTCCAGCAAGGGCAGTCTGGCGGCTTCACCAAGCCCGTGATCCTCGAGCGCCTTGAAGCCGCTGTCCATCAGTTCGACCAGCAGCACTGCGGCCGGGTCGATTTTGTCGAGTCGCTCACCGAACTGCTCCGTAAGCCCTGAGCGCACATCTGCGGCCCAGGCGAGCTCGGCTGCGCCCCATTGCGCAACCCGGGTGGATACAGCCTGGCTTGCTTGCGCCATGTCGGTACCTGAGCTTGCGGCAAGGGCCATGTAGTCTGCCGCGCTTTCTGTTGCACGATCTTTCGCTGCTCGCTGCCTGGCCAGCGATTGCTGATTCTTTTTGATGCGTACGCCACGCAGAAAGCCGGCATCAACTGCCGATATGCGAGCCTGCAGTGGGGGGTGTGAAGCCAACCAGCGATGGCTCGCAAGGCTCTCGCCGATACACATGTGATTCAGCTCCCCAGCCAGCGCGGCGTGCCGGAGGCCCGTGCCATGGCTGGCGCTCATCAGCTTGTATAGTGCCGCGGCGAGGCTGGCCGGTTGGCGGGTGTACTGCACCGATGACGCATCGGCAAGATACTCGCGCTGACGGCAGATTGCCGCCTGAATAACGCGGCCGGTCATTGTACCGATAGCGCCGGCCAGCCATAGCAGCAGGCCTAGAGGGAACAACCTGACATCGCCCCTGGTGTGCCTGCCGAACCAGTTTTGCCGGCGCTGCAACGACATCATGCTGCGACCAGTGCTGCCTACCATCATGATGCCGCCAAGCATGACCAGAATCCGACTGTTGAGCTTCATGTCTTCATGCGCAATATGACTGAATTCGTGTCCGACGACCGCCTGCAACTCGTCTCTCGTCAATGCTTCGACAAGACCCTGCGTGACGACCAGCACGGCATCGTCGCGAGTCAGACCAGCTACAAAGGCGTTGAGTCCAGCTTCCTGAGGCATGATGTAGAGTCGAGGTGGTGGCACCCCGGACGCTATGCTCATTTCTTCGACGACGTGAATGAGGCGCTGTACCTGTGGTGCCGACGATGATCGATCGACCAATTGACCACCAGCGGCAGCGGCCAGATGTTCACCACCCTTACGGATGGTCTCGCTGCGCGACCAGCTGCCGTAGAGAAACGCGGCAAGGCTGATCCCGGTAATGTAGCGCCCTTCGAGCTGCATCCACTGTGCAATGCTTCGTGGCTCCTCATAGAGCCATTGGTTCAGCGCCAGAAACGGCAGTACATTTACAGCCAGTAAAATGCCGATTACCGCCATCACGAAATAGATGCACAGCAGGGTGCTCAGGCGGCGTGCATTGTCCTGGTGCTGGAAGAAATCCATTTAGGGGGTGCCGAGATTAACCTTGACCGCCTGCCGGGCTGCTGGATCCTCAGTGGTGAATGGGCGTGTGGCCGTAAACCCACAGAAGCCAGCGATAAGATTACTTGGAAACTGCTCGCGATAAGTGTGGTAGACCATCACAGCATCGTTATAAGCCTGGCGTGCAAAACCAACCCGATTTTCGGTGCTCGAGAGCTCTTCCATGAGTTGGGATATGGCACTATCGGCCTTGAGGTCTGGATAGGCTTCTGCGACGGCATAAAAGCGGCCCATCGCCTTGTCGAGCACACCTTCGGCGGCACTCAAGGTGTCGATGGCCTTGCCATGACCAGGGTTTCTGGCAGCCGCCGCGGTAGCTGCCGTAGCGTTGTTCCGCGCCATCATGACCTGCTCCAGAGTAGTTCGCTCGTGGGTGAGGTAGGCCCGCGCCGACTCAACCAGATTCGGAATGAGGTCGTGCCGCCGCTGCAGTTGCACGTCTATCTGCGAAAACGCGTTCTTGAAGCGGTTTCGCAGGCTGACCAGGTGGTTGTACGTCGAGATCATGTAGATCAGCAGACCGCCAATCAGTGCCAGGACGATAAATTTTTCCATATTCATGACTGTGAATTCCTCAGCAGTGACACAGGGCGATAAACCGGTCTTGATCCAGTTTAGCATCAGGCGGCTGAATTACCGGTTCCAGGCGGCTTCTGCAGCAGCAGTCATGCACTCGGTCACAAATCGGAAAGCGCTTGTCACGTACACTCGGGAGGTGGTTTCCTATAACACTGCTCAACAATTACAAGCCGAGGCCAAACCGTGTCAGTTCAGTATCCAGCCGTAGACCCAGAAGGTCTGCTCGAGTTTTCAGTGGTATTTACAGACAGAGCGCTCAACCATATGTCTGCCACCTTCCAGGGCGTCATGCGGGATATTTCCAAGGTCATGCGTGAGGTCTATAACGCTGATGCTGTCGCTATCGTGCCCGGTGGAGGTACCTATGGTATGGAAGCTGTCGCCAGACAGTTTGCCAACGGTGCCACCTGTCTTGTCATACGCAATGGCTGGTTCAGTTACCGCTGGTCACAGATTCTTGAGGCCGGCACCATTCCTGAGGAAACCATCGTGATGAACGCCCGGCCGGTGGATGAGGATGCTCAACCTGCCTATGCGCCGCCAGCCATTGAAGATGTTGTGCGCACGATACGTGATGAGCAGCCGGCGGTCGTTTTCGCACCTCATGTTGAGACCGCTTCGGGCATGCTGCTGCCTGATGACTATCTCGCCCAGATGGGCGAAGCCGTACACGAATATGGTGGCCTGCTCGTGCTGGACTGCGTCGCCTCTGGTGCGCTGTGGGTCGATATGAAAGCCTGCCAGATCGATGTGCTGATCAGCGCACCGCAAAAAGGCTGGAGCTCATCGCCCTGCAGTGCGCTCGTTATGTTTAGCGAGCTGGGTTCGGAAAAGCTGGCGCAGACGAAGAGCACCAGTTTCGCCAACGATCTTGGTAAGTGGCGCCAGATCATGCAGGCCTACGAGGCCGGCGGCCACGCTTACCATGCCACTATGCCGACCGATGCGCTGGCGAGATTCCGCGACAATATGCTGGAGACGCAGCGAACTGGCTTTGGTCGCATGAAAGAGGCCCAGATCGAACTGGGGCGGCGGGTCCGCGAGCTTTTTGCCAGGTATGATTTCAAAAGCGTGAGCGCAGCGGCCTATGCTGCGCCTGGCGTCGTGGTCAGCTATACCGGGGACCCTGAGTTGCGCAGTGGCGCATGGTTTAGGGCGCGCGGCCTGCAGACGGCAGCGGGCGTGCCACTCATGGTCGGCGAACCAGCCGATTTCAGCACCTTTCGGGTCGGCCTGTTTGGCCTGGAGAAGTGGAACGACATCGATGGCACTGTCGCAAATCTGGAGCGTGCCCTCAGCGACCTGCCAGCAAGATGACATCTCCGCCATGCTTCATCTGCGGCTGGGACGCGCGCGTAAGCATCTGATGAATACTGAAAACAGCACCATACGGACGCCGGGAGAGAACCCTGTGCCGTATGGTCTGATCACTCATCAGAATGGAGATCATCATGAGCGGCACTTCCACGACCATTAATCCCAGCACCGGCGAAAAAATTGCTGAATATCAGTTGCTCACCGAGGCAGAGGCCTCGGCCGCCGTCGATCGGGCTGACGAGGCCTTCCAGAGCTGGCGCCTTGAAAAGCCTGCCAACCGCGCAAAAATACTCAACAAAATGGCTGATCTTATCGAAGAGCGACAGGAAGCACTGTCAAAGCTCATGACTCAGGAGATGGGCAAGCCAATTTCGCAGGGCTACCAGGAGTGCGAACTCTGCGCAGCCATCTGCAGGTACACCGCCACCGAAGGGCAGGAGCAGCTTAAAGATGAAGCCCGCGAGCTCGAAGGCGGCCGTGCACTGGTGTCCTATCGACCCATAGGCGTGATCCTCGGCATTCAACCCTGGAATTTCCCCATGTACCAGGTTATCAGGTACAGCGCCGCCAATATCATGGCGGGCAACACGACAGTACTGAAGCACGCGTCAAATGTGTTCGGCATGGCCCAGGAAATCGAGAAATTGTATCGCGATGCCGGTTTGCCAGAAAATGTCTACCAATCGCTGATGCTTGATGGCAAGGGTGCCAGCAAGTTGATCGACCACCCCAAGGTTCGTGGCGTAACCTTCACCGGTAGCGACAGCACCGGCAAGAAGATCGGGGAGGCGGCTGGCAAGGTCGTCAAGAAGACGGTGCTTGAACTGGGCAGCAACGACGCCTACGTCGTACTTTCGGACGCCGATATCGATCTGGCGGTTGAAACCTGTGTGCAGGCCCGCATCGTCAACAATGGCGAAACCTGTGTGGCGGGTAAGCGCTTTATCGTAGTCGCCGATGTTTACGACGAGTTCAGGGAAAAGTTCGTGAAACAGATGTCGGCGGTGAAAGTCGGGGACCCGACTAAAGAGGACACCCAGCTCGGTCCGATAGCGCGAGAGGATCTGCGTGAGACGATTCAGGAGCAGGTGGATGCGTCGCTGAAGAAAGGCGCAACTTGCGCTGTTGGCGGCAAGATTCCTGATGGCAAGGGCTTCTTCTACCCCAATACGGTACTGGAAAACGTCAAGCCAGGCATGCCTGCCTACGATGGCGAAATCTTTGGCCCGGTGGCCTCTCTTATCAAGGCGAAGGATGACGACGATGCCATGCGTATTGCCAATGATTCGCGCTATGGGCTCGGTGGTGGTTTGTTCTCGAAGAACGAGGATCGCGCCATCGAACTGGCTCGCAATCACTTCGATACCGGAATGGTCAACATCAATGGCTATAACCTTGCAAATCCACAGCTACCCTTCGGTGGCGTGAAAGATAGTGGCTATGGTCGTGAGCATGGCGGCTTCGGCATACGCGAGTTCGTCAACGTCAAGGCCATCATGATCAACGCGGCCTGAGGTCTGCAAGCCTGTTGCCGGCGCGTCAGTGCCGACCTTCTTGAGCGGCTTCGGCCGCTCTTTTGCTGTAAGGACTGCACAAAGCTTGTAAAGCTGGCATCAAGAGTCCCATGAACTCTCTCATCAGGCTGCCACGCTGTGGCGAAAGGATAGGATATGAACATATGGTCATGCTGCTGTGGGCCTTGTCCTGCGCGGGGCTGAGCGGGCAGGCCTGTTTTCTGCCTCTCACAGTGCCGAAGGCTGGCACAAGCCCTGCTCCTGTACAGGACGAATTCAAGTCAATGTATTAGGGAGCATTTCATGACTGACTCAAAAAGACTCAAGGGTAAGAGAGTTGCAATACTGGCCGCAGAAGGCTTTGAACAGAGCGAATTGTTCAAGCCACGCCAGGCGCTCATAGACGCTGGAGCAACGGTAGACGTGGTTTCGCTCGAAAGTGGCAGCATCAAAGGCTGGGACTCCGACAAGTGGGGTGATTCGATTGAGGTGGACAAGGTCGTCACCGATGTATCGTCCAGCGATTACAACGCGCTCATGATTCCCGGTGGCCTGTTCAATCCGGACAAGCTGCGCAGCAGCAAGGATGCAGTGACTTTCGTGCAGGGTTTTTTCAAGGAGGATGAGGTGAAACCTGTCGCTGCGATCTGTCACGGGCCTTGGGTGCTTGTCGAAGCCGGCGTGGTGAAGGGACGCAAGATGACATCGTTCCCCAGCATCCAGACCGACCTGAAAAATGCTGGTGCGGAGTGGGTCAACGAAGAAGTCGTTGTCGACAATGGTATCGTCACCAGTCGCAAGCCGGATGATATACCCGCGTTCAACAAGAAGATGATCGAAGAATTCTGCGAAGGTCGGCACTCAGAAGCCGCTTGATTGTCGTGGGGCACCACGATGTCCATTTGACCCAGAAGGCTGCCAGGTGGCAGCCTTTTTTTCGCCTGCAAAGAACCAGTGTCAGACCAGCGCTCGATCGAGAAAAACGGCCGTCCGCTCATTGGCGATTTCTGCCTGCTGAGCCTTGTAGTTTTTCCCGCCCTGGCGCGCAAAGGCATGATCGACCCCGTGATAAAGATGCAGGTCGACGTTTGGCTTTGTGAGCAGTGAGGCAAATACCTGCTCGCGTGCCGTTCTCGACGAAAAGCCGTCAAGTTCAGCAAAGTGGAGCATGAGCGGTGCAGTGATACTTTCACGCTCGTCGAGCAGCGTTTCCAGGGCGACACCGTAGTAGCCGACCGAGGCATCGATATCGGTTCTGGTGGCCGTGAGAAAGGCGAGTTTGCCACCGAGGCAGAAGCCGACAGCGCCGACCCGGCCATTGCAGCCTGGGAGTTTCCGCACCTGAGTGATACAGGCCTGGACATCCTTGATGCTGCGATCGACGTCGAAGCGGTTCATATAATCGAAGGCCTGCTGCCATTCCTCATCAGTCTTGTCAGTCAGTTCGATATTTGGCTTCAGCCGCGAAAAAAGATCCGGACAAACAGCATGATAGCCGAGCTGTGCATACTTTTCGGTGATACGGCGCATTTCATGATTGACGCCGAAGATTTCCTGCAGGACGATCACCGCCGGTCGGCGATTATTGCCGGCGGGGGCTACTGCATAGGCGTCGAAAGTGTGGCCGTCATCGGCGGTTATGTGCATATTCATTCATGACCTCTGTGTGTAAGTGAGTGCTATGCCTCTGATCAGCTACTATTACGCAGGCTGATCGACAGGGGACTGTAACGCCGGCTGTTCACCTGTTGTTCGTGCATTATCCGCCCATCTTCCGTGTATTCTGAGTGAGTTGTCATGCCTGTAGAAAGTGTCAGTGGTTTTGACTGGTCAGTGGCTATGCTGCTTGGCCTGTTCTGTGTGGCGGCGCTTGCCGGTTGGGTTGATACATTGGCTGGTGGCGGCGGGCTCCTGACGCTGCCGGCACTTATCCTTGTCGGCATTCCGCCGGTGAGTGCGTTGGCAACAAACAAAAGCCAGTCGTTCGCCGGAACCTTGACCGCGACACTAGCGCTGCTGCTGCGGAAACAGTTGAACCTCAGGGAGTTCTGGCCGCTCCTGGTTGCAGCAGGCGTCGGTGCTGCGATCGGCTCGCTGATCGTGCAGAATATCGCCACTGATTGGTTGCGATGGTTCGTGCCGGTTCTGCTGCTTGCCGTCGCCTTCTATTTTTTGCTCACGCCGGCGCTCGGCGAGCTCGAGACCCATGCCAGAATGACGCAGCCCTGGTACGGCAGTACTGTCGTGCCGGCCATAGGGCTCTATGACGGCGCGATTGGCCCGGGTACGGGCTCCTTCTTTGCCGCGAGCGGTGTGGTGTTCCGCGGGCATACCCTGCGAACAGCTACAGTACGGGCGAAGCCGCTCAACTTCACCACAAACGTGGTCGCGCTGGTGCTGTTTTCTGCTGGGGGGCAGGTGGTCTGGGCAATCGGGGCTGCCATGATCGCCGGACAGGTGCTTGGCGCCTACATCGCCAGCCATATGATGCTGACGATTCCGCTACGGTATATCCGGCGAATGGTCATTACCATGTGCATGCTGATGTCCCTGGCGCAGCTTTACCGCTTGCTGTTCTAGGAACTCGCGACCTCGATGTCATGCTCCTCGAGCAGACTGATCAGGTCGTCAGCGGTCACTGGTTTCAAGAGGAAATGATCGAAGCGGTCAATGGCAGTGCCGAGTTCGGAAGCCTCCCTGCCTGTGAGGGCAATGAAGAGGGTATGGTCGAGTGCAGCTTCGCCTTTGAGCCGCTCCATGACTTCGATGCCGCTGATATCTGGCAGGCCCAGGTCGAGAACGATCGCGTGGGGCTTGCTGCTGAGCGCCTGCCTGATGGCTGAGGTGCCATCACTGGCAAGTTCTACCTGATAATTTCTGAACCCGAGCAATTGTGCCAGCGCACTGCTGGAGTCCGCATTGTCGTCTACCAGCAAGACACGATAACCCTGGCGCTCACCCTTTTTCGCCCGCTCTTTCGCGGCAACCTGAGCTCGTGATTCGAGCACGAGCTGGATGAGCCGATATTCGTCTACCGGCTTGCTGAGATAACTGCTGCAGCCGGCCTCGAGGCACTTTTCCCGCTCACCGAGCATGGCGCCGGCAGTAAGGGCGATGATTGGTCGGTCAAAACCTTCCTCCCGCAAGCGCCTGGTGGCTTCGAAGCCATCCATGATGGGCATTTGCATATCCATGATGACGGCATCGAACAGTGGACCCAGCGTCTTGCTCAGCTCCACACTCGCGAGTGCGGCTAGACCGTTGGGCGCTGCGCGTGTAGTGCCGCCGGCACGTTCGACGAGCCGCTGTACCAGAAGCCGGATGTCGTCCCTATCATCCACTACCAAAACGTGAACGCCAGTCAGGGAGTCTGGCTGGTCAACCAAGGCTGCACGCGAGCATGCTGCAGACAACTCCGGCACCACTAGCCGAGCAGCAGACGCTTCATCGATGGCCAGGGTTAAGGTAAACGTGCTGCCTACACTCACGCGGCTTTCCACCGCCAGGGTGCCCCTGAGGAGGGCGGCAAGCTGGCGCGAGATGGTGAGTCCCAGACCGGTACCACCGAAGCGCCTGGTCATCGTGTTGTCGCCCTGTTGAAAGGCCTGAAATATGGCCTCCATCTGGGGTTCAGGAATGCCTACGCCAGTATCGCTTATCGCAAATTTGATGACTGGCGGGGACTGTTGTGTATCGAAGCTCACCTCGAGCTCGACCTTGCCTTTTTCGGTGAACTTGATGGCATTGGCGGTCAGGTTGATGAGGATCTGTCGTAGCCGGACAGGATCGGTTTCAATGGTTTCAGGCAATTGGTCTGGCAGAAGCACTTCGAAATCAAGCCCCTTTTCACCAGCCCGTACCTCCATCAGTGAAAAGACTTCACTGACGACAGCGGCGGGAGAGCTCGGCTCGAAATTGACCTCGAGCTTGCCGGCTTCAATCTTTGAAAGATCGAGGACATCGTTGATCAGTTCGAGCAGATAGCGCCCGTTTCGACGAATCGTCTCGATACTGACCAGATCGTCGGGATCGTCCAGATGGGCGCCTAAAATGTCGGCGTAGCCCAGAATTGCACTCATCGGCGTGCGGATTTCATGGCTCATGTTGGCGAGGAACTCGCTCTTTGCCTGGTTTGCCTGTTCGGCTGCGCGGCGTGCCGCTTCCAGCGCCTTTTCCGTCTGCTTACGCTCGGTGATATCGCTGGCGGTCGCCGCCAGGAAAATGATGTCGTTGATATCGTTCCTGATTGGCGTCAATGCGAAGTCGGTGATTCGCTCGCTGCCGTCGGCAAGCCAGTAGGAGACTTCCACCCGCATTGGTTCACCCAGGGCAGCAGCCTCAGTGCCAGCACGAATCAAGGCCTGGACCTGACTCGATCCCCGCCACCATGGCGTCTCCCAGAACAGACGGCCTAGCACTTCCTTGCGGCTATAGCCACTGGACTCCAAAGCGGTCCGGTTAATCTCGGTGAGGGTGCCATCCAGGTCCATGATGCCGGCAAAATAGAGATTCTGCTCGAAAAAAACCTGTAGTTTTGCGGCAAATTCAGTAGATTGCGCGCGTAGCTGTTGCTCCTGAATGCTGGCCAGCGCCTTGTCCATGGCTGCCAGCGCCCGGGCTCGCCAGATAAACAGCAGTGCGCTGAAAATGCCCAGGAACACACCGATAGCCAGAAAGATCCGTGGGACCGTCCAGAACGGCTTTGGGGTGCCATACCATTTACGGTAGATCGACGCATAGGCCTCGCTGGCGACCACCTCCTTCACCGCATCGTTCAGTCGCAGGAACAGGTCAGGTCGATCGATACGTATAGCGACCGCTCGTCGAACCTCCATCAGCGTGCGACCAACAGCCTTGACACGGTTTTCGAGGCCACTTTCCCGTAGCAGGCTTTCTACCACTGGTGCCGGGTATATCAGCGCATCGGCTTCGCCAGCAAGTACCGCCAGTAACGCCTCCCGCAAGGTGCCATAAACGAGGGTGCGGGCAGGGCCATGCTGCCGAGCGATGTCGAAACCAACATTACCGTCTATAACCGCTACTGAGCGTCCCGTGATGTCCTCGACGGCTTCGATGGAATCATCGTCGCTGCGTTTGAAGATGCGGATGGCGGTAGTCTCGATAGGGGCTGTAAACAGCGCGTAAGCCTCACGCTCTGGTGTGATCCCAAGATTTGGCAGGACATCGACCGTGCCTTCGCGCAGTGCCGTCAGGTCGAATCGGGGGGAGTCGAAAACAATGTACTCGGGCGTAATTCCGGCCCGCTCAGCGATGACGTCGAACAGTTCGATGGCGAATCCCGAGGGCTTGGTGCCGGCGTCAGTGACCAGATAGTGCGGCGGGAAATTCTTTGGTACCCCAACGCGCACGGTTTCCGCAGCTGCCAGCGGAGCCAGCAGTCCGAAAAGGCATGCGCACAGGGTCAGGCAGCGGCTCAGGACCAGGGTTTGGCGAGTGACTCTCACTTCGATGGGGAAACCTTGTCCTTTCAGGCGGATAGCGGCCGCTCTATGGCGGGTCAGGTGAGAGTCATTCTATAGACATCCTACGCTGACACGCAATTAGTGAGGCGCGATCTATGGCCGCGTCGGCTGAAGTCTACCTCTGGTGCTTCGCTACAATGGCATCGATGTCGATCTGCTTCATACCTTCAGCGAAATCCCTGGCAATCTGCTCCCCTTTGGAGGACTTGGTGAAGCAAACGAAAAGCTGCTTGTCCTCAAGCAGTTTGTCATTGAATTCAAGGTTCGCTCGGGCATCTACTAGAGTAGGGTCGTTTTCAAGCAGGTAGTTGAGCACGTTACGGTCAATGACAGCCAGAGGCAGCCGGCCCGCTGCAACTTTCTTTATATTCTGTTCGTCTGAGGTGACTTCCTCGACCTTCTGAGTGCCTGCCGATACCCGGCTGTCGAAATCAGCAGTGTTGACGTAGTCACGGACCGTACCCACCGTCAGGCCCTTGATATCGTCAAGCGTATTCCACTCCACAGGCTTCTGCTTGTTCTGCACGAAACCGAGAGGCCCGCTGCCAATGGGCGCAGAAAAGATGAATTCCTGCGCGATGTCTTCGGAGTGATATTCGGGAAAATAGCCGATGAAGTCTTCCTGACCGGCTTTAGCCAGCGCTACCGCGCGAGCCCAGGGATAGAAGGCGATCTCGACCTTATAGCCGACCGCTTTGAAGGCCGCGGTGACAATGGCAGAAGATACACCTTTTTCCGGCAGTTGCGGCCCAGTGTAAGGCGGCCACTCCAGCGAGGTCAGCTTGACCACCTTGTCTTCAGCTTGTACCAGGCTTGCAAGGCCTATTAGTGCGAGCGCTGCGAACATTCTTATTGTTTTCATGTAATGAGCTCCTGTTGTTGACTGACCAAGTATAGCCAAGCTCATAAGCCGCGCCTCGTTGATGATGCGTGGGCTGCCCAGCTATCCGCACGCTGCTAGCACATAGCCGGGTGTAACCGCGATACAGGTCATGGGCAATGCTATAGCATGGCGGAAGATATCAATCGCAGTCTTGTTCGTACTGTGGATAACGCGGAAGAAACCGCACGCGGCAGTCACGCGGCGCGCCACTAGTACTAATAATCCTGTTCGGATGAATGGACCGATGAGGCTCGATGCATGAAAAAGGAGGACATGAGCAATGCTCAGGCTTCAGAGCCATACCATAGCCGTCTTGCCAGGCTCCAGGCCACGGTGGCCAGTGTAACGGCGAGTGATATTGCGCCTCGAGCCACCGAGGTTGATCGGGATTGTATATGGCCGGCCCACAGCATGGCGGCCCTTGCCCAGGCAGGACTGCTCGGCCTTCACGTGCCACAGGACCTGGGTGGCCACGGTGAGGGCTTGCTCGCACTGAGTCTGCTGACCGAAACCATCGGCCAGCACTGTCCCTCTTCGGCGCTCTGTTTCGGCATGCACTGCGTTGGCACAGCGGTGATCGCAGCCAAGGCTACCAGCTACCAGCGCAGCGCTTATCTGCGGAAGATAGCCGCTGGTGAACATATCACTACGCTGGCACTCTCAGAGGGCGGTAGCGGCGCCCATTTCTATCTGCCAGCAACACTGATGAAGCCGGTCGAAGACCATCTGGAAGTCAACGGCCAGAAGCAGTTCGTGACCAATGGCAGCCACGCCGATTCCTATGTGGTCTCGGTCCTGGACGATAGCAGCGCGCACCACACCGGTGACTTCAACTGTCTGATCGTGGACGCAGAAACCCCTGGTATTAGCTGGCAGGGGGAGTGGCAGGGCTTTGGCATGAGGGGCAACTCTTCGCGGGCCATGCAACTCGACAAGGCGACGGTGCCGACGGCTAATCTTCTTGGCGAGCCTGGCGATCAGGTGTGGTACGTGTTTGAAATCGTTGCGCCATATTTCCTGATGGCCATGGCCGGCACTTATCTCGGTGTGGCGGAGGCGGCGCTCAACGAGGCGCGCCAGCATCTGAAGTCTCGCCGTCATGCGCATTCGGGCTCTGCACTGGCAGATCATGAGGTGCTGCAGTCGCGCCTGGCATCCATGTGGCTCACGGTGGAACGCACCCGGTCATTCATTCGTGAGGCGGCACGTAAAGGTGACCTCGGCGATCCGACGGCTCTGCCATTCATTCTGGCCAGCAAGGTCGATGCTGCCGAGACTGCCGTGGCCATTACCAATGAGGCCATGACCCTGTGCGGTGGGGCTGCCTACCGCGAGAACAGCCGCCTGACGCAGCTGCTCAGGGATGCCCGAGCCAGCCATGTCATGTCACCTACAACCGATCTGTTGAAGCTATGGACGGGGCGTGCCCTGCTGGAACTGCCCCTGTTATGACGCCGCTCGAACAAGGTCAGCTCATTATTCTGGTTGCAGTCGAACCGGCTCTCGCAGGTGCTGTCCGTGCAGCAGCCCTTGAGCGGCTCAGGCAGGACGCCTCTGCCGAGTTTACAGTCGTGGAGCTCGCTGAGGTCGAGGCGGCAAACTTTGTCACCCAGCAGATGGACTCGGATGCCGCGCCGCCGCTGGTCATCGTGGGGCGTCAGCTGCGCAATGAGGCTGCGCTTGTTCGCTCAATTCAGGCGCTGGCCTTCAAGGGTCATCTTTTTCTGCTGTCAGATCCAGATGTACAGGATCAGCGTGCTCGTGTCGCGCACCTGCCACTATCAGGGATGCATTGGTCAATTCTGAACATCGAGCAGCCCGGCCTTGCCGAGTTACTAGCCGGCGCCGCTGCCCAGTGTCGCCAGCGTTACGGCCTTCAACGCAATCTGAAACGGGCAAACCGCCAGCTGCAGCAATACCACAAGGCCTCGCCGCAGCTGGAGCCGCGAGCAGTTCTGTCCGATTACTACCTCACGAGTTTCCTCAAACACTCCAACGATGCGGTGGTGGCGCTCGATACACAGCAGCGGGTACTGTATTGGAGTAGCGGCGCGGAGCGCCTGTTTGAGCTCAGTCCGCAGGCAGCGATTGGTCGCCCAGCCTCAGAATTGCCCTGCTGGTCTGAGGCGATTACTGCCGGTCTGCTCAGTGCGGGGCAAGACAAGGGCACAGTAGCCTTCGAAGCGGAATGCGTCGTAGCTGGCGAGAAGAAGAAGACTGAAAGTGTCTGCTCGCCGGTGCATGACGATCTGGGGCGGTTCATCGGGTTTTCGATCATTGTTCGTGACATCACGGCCCGCGAGCAGCGGCTTGAAGCAGAACGAGCAGCGCATCTTCGTGAAAATCAGTGGCTCAGCAGTGAACGGCAGTATCTGCGAACACTATTCAGGCAGGCGCCAGGATTTATTGCCGTGACCAGAGGGCGAAGTCACGTGTTCGAACTGGTCAACGACGCCTATCTTCAGATTATCGGGCATCGGGAGGTGCTTGGGCGGTCTGCTGTGGAAGCACTGCCAGAGATGCAGGGGCAGCAGTTACTGACCTTACTGGATCACGTTTACCAAAGCGGCATTCCCTACACGGGGTCTGGCATCGCCATCAAGCTGCAGCGGCGCCCCGGTGCGCCACTCGAAACCCGCTATGTTGATTTCGTCTTTCAGCCGATCACCGATAAACACGGTGCGGCGACGGGTCTGTTCTGGCAGGGCTCGGACGTAACCGAGCACAAGCTGACCCGCGACAAGCTTAGTCTACATCAGAAAAACCTCGAGCAACTTGTTCAGGAGCGCACCAGCGAGCTGCAGACGAGTCAGCTGGCGCTGCAGCGCAGTCAGAAACTCGAGGCGATAGGTCAGCTCACAGGTGGCATTGCGCACGATTTCAATAACGTGCTGCAGATTATCACCGGTAGTCTTCAGTTGCTGCAGCTCGATGTCGAGACTGACAATCTGCCTACACAGACCCTGCAGTATCTGAAAACGGCTGTGGATGCCGTCGACCGTGGCCGCAATCTGTCCTCTCAGCTGCTGGCATTCGCGCGTCGTCAGCCGCTTCGGCCTGTGCCGCTCAACCTCAACCGGATACTCCGCAGCATGAGTGGTCTGCTGCGACAGGCGTTGGGTGAGAGCGTTGAACTTGATGCCATCGAATCAGCCGGTCTCTGGAACACACTTGTCGACCCGCACCAGCTCGAAAATGTCATTCTCAATCTGGCGATCAATGCCAGGGATGCGATGCCCAATGGTGGCAAGCTTACGCTGGAGACTGCGAATACCCATCTCGATGAGCTGTACGTGCTCACCCAGCCAGATCTGCCTGCCGGTCAATATGTGCTGCTGGCGATATCCGATACTGGCACCGGTATGCCTGCTGAGGTCATGGAGCGCGCCTTCGACCCCTTCTACACCACCAAGCTCGATGGGAAGGGCACCGGGCTGGGCCTGAGCATGGCGTACGGCTTTACCAAGCAGAGCGGTGGCCATATTCGCATCTACAGCGAACTGGACAAGGGCTCTACGTTCAAGATCTACCTGCCGCGAAGCTACGAAGCAGAAGCTGAGATGCCACTTGCCGCGGGCGGCCCTGTGGTTGGCGGTACTGAAACCATTCTCGTGGCTGAAGACGATCCTGCTGTTCGGTCCACCGCAGTCTCCATGCTGCAGGGACTCGGTTATCGCGTGCTACAGGCGGAGGATGGACAGAGTGCGCTGAGCGTACTGAAAAGTGGCGCCCCGGTGCATCTGCTGTTCACGGATGTGGTCATGCCCGGTCCGGTCAGCAGTACTGATCTCGCTGCCAAGGCCAGGGCATTGAGACCGGATATTCTGGTGCTGTATACCTCAGGCTATACACAAAATGCCATTGTACACGGTGGCCGACTGGATCCCGGTGTAGAGCTGTTGAGCAAGCCCTATCGACGCGAGGACCTTGCCAGGAAGGTGCGGCAAGTATTCGAAAACCGGACAGCGCTCGGTCAGACTGTAGTTGAACAGGATATCGGCAGTTTACGTATTCTAATGGTCGAGGACGACATCAGCACGCGTGACGCCGTCTGCGAACTGTTGGCATATCTCGGGCATCAGGTCATCGGCGTCGAAAGCGCCGAGGCCGCTCTCGATCGTCTTGCTCAGACCAGTTTTGACGTACTGTTGACCGATCTGAACCTGCCTGGCGCTTCAGGCCATGAACTGATCAGGGAGTCCAAGCTGATCAATCCGGATATGGCGGTCATCGTTGCCTCCGGCCTGGGTGGCGAAACAAGCATTGACGAGCACGCTGTACAGATCAGGTTAACAAAACCCTATGACCTGGCTGCATTGAAATCGGCATTGCGACAGGCGAGGGCGCGCTAGACGCCGGAACACTCCCATAGATTGATAAGGACCTCATCTCGTGAGCGATATTGTTTTTCTCACCCCCGGCTTTCTCGGCTTTGAGCGCTTCAATAACTTCAGCTACTTCGATGCACGCGTGCTGGCAGCTTTACGCGCGGCCCTGCAGACCATACTGGGCCGGGCGGTCCAGGTGGTCGCACTGAATACGAGGCCCAGCTCCCAGCTCGAAATTCGACAGGCAGAACTGCTAAAAAACATCAGGGATTTCGAAAGCCGTTTCGGACGCGCCGATCGAATACACCTGATAGGCCACAGCACAGGCGGCGTTGATGCAGCCCTGTTGCTCAATACCAGGCCGCTGGGGGTATTGCCCTGGTCGGATCTCGACCCCACTGGCATTCGTCAGCGACTTCGAACGGTAATTCCAATTGCAGCGCCTCAATGGGGCACATGCCTGACGCTGGCGCCCTTCGTACGCGTCGTGCGTGAATCGCCATTCAAGCGGCCCTTACGTACATTAACGCGGGCCGTCACCCTGGGACGTCTACTGAGTCGCGCCGCTCGATCCTTCGTTATGGATCAGTTCGCAAAGAGCGCTCTTAGTGACGTGGTCGCGGATCTAGGGGAGGCGGCCGGTTATGTCATTGGCGTATTGGCTGATCTGGCACTGCTCGACAACCTCCGGCCGAACGAAATGATCGAGCTCAGGCAGCGAAGCGTGCGCGATACCACGCTCAATGTGCGGCTGGCATCTGTGGTGACGGCTGCAGGTATCCGTATTGGCGAGCCGCCCTATCGGCCCGAGCCCTTGTTTCGAACACTATATGATGCGACTGCCGGCGAGGGCATCGATTGCCCCATGCCACCAGCTATCGGTGAGCGAGCCGTCACGGCTCTCAAACAGGCCCTGCGCGATGGCCGCTGCATCAGCGATCAGGCAGTCCAGCCCAGGACTGTGGACCTCTGTGTCAACGATGGCATCGTCAACACCGCACGGCAGCTCGTGCTGTTCGACGAGCCTGCACCCGGTGATGAACTGCTGGCATTTGCCATCGCCGATCATCTGGACGTTATTGGCTTCTATGCCAGGTTCAGAACCCCCGATTACGTTGATGCAGGCTTGCTTCTGAGCGGATCCGGCTGGACGGATGAACAATTCTACGAACTATATACCCGCATCGCCCGCTGCGTCAGCGAACAGATTCCGTCAAGCACCCCTACTGACGGTATAAATAATAGTCGAGTCGCTTGATCACTGAGCAGGAGCCAACGCGGGTGATCAACTGATTCGGCTTATACCGCGTATCACCATGAAATGCCGACAGCAATCAGGCTGTCGGCTTCCCTGACGGAGAAGTTAGATGGACTCTAGAAAGAAATTAGGATGGACCGGCCTGGCTTTCATCGCCTTAGTCACTGCCGGCTGTGGCAGAGACGAAGACGATACCACGCCGGTCACGCCAGAACAGGAGATGTCGCAGGCGCAGGAGGGACAGGAAGCGCTCGAGCAACGCACCGCCCCCGACCCACGCCTTAATACCGAGGCGCTAGAGGGCGAAGCTCGCAACAGCGTGGTCGAGCCTGAGCCCGAAGACGAAGCCGACGCCGTGGCAATTCCACAGCCAGAGCTGGGGTATGAGGAGTACGACGAAAACGAAGAAGACTAGCAAAGGCTTGACCTTCCCATGATGGTAAGCTGCAGACTATGGGTCATAGCAATCTGGCTCTGTGGAGGACCACCGTGAACAAGCCATCAGTACAGTCAGGGGAAACCCGCACCATTCGCGTGCCCGTGCAGGGCATGACCTGCTCTTCATGCGCAGGCCGCGTGGAGAAGGCGCTCTTACACCTTGAAGGTGTAGATACCGCGACCGTGAACCTTGCGGTTGAATCCGCCCAGGTGCGGGTTTCATCGACCGTTACCGCCGCCGAAGTCGTCGACGCCGTTCGGCAGGCCGGATATGAGGTGCCCACAGAGACGATGGATCTGGATGTGAGCGGGCTGAGCTGCGCGTCGTGTGTCGGCCGCGTAGAGAAGGCCCTGCTCGCTCTTGAAGGCGTCGTCTCGGCATCCGTTAATCTGGCCACTGAAAGCGCACGTGCGACCGTCCTGGGTGGAAGCGTGAGTCTGAACGAGCTTGCGCAGGCAGTGAGAAAAGCTGGCTACGGCGCAGAGCTTCCCGCCAGCGTTCAGCTGCAGTCCTCTCGCGATGAAGGCCGTCCTGGTTCAAGCGCCGATGGTGAACGGCGTGCGGTCATCATCGCCGCTCTGTTATCACTTCCGCTTATCGTGCCGATGCTGCTTGAACCTTTCGGGCTACACTGGATGCTGCCAGGCTGGCTTCAGCTGCTGCTCGCCACGCCGGTGCAATTCTGGTTGGGTGCCCGGTTCTACAGGGCGGGATGGAGCGCTTTGAAGGCACGTACCGGTAACATGGATCTGCTGGTATCGATCGGAACCACTGCAGCCTATGGTCTCAGTGTGTTCGAGCTGGTTCGTCATGCTGGCGAGCCTGGTGCGCCATATTATTTCGAGGCCTCTGCAGTCATTATTACGCTGGTCCTGCTAGGCAAATGGCTCGAAGGACGGGCCAAGCGGCAGACGGCCGAAGCAATCAGGGCGCTACAGGCTTTGCGGCCGAGCTCTGCACGTGTCAGGCGTCCGGATGGCGACCGGGAAATCCCGATCGAGGACATCGTCGTCGGTGACCAGGTCGTAGTACGTCCCGGGGAGCGCATACCGGTGGACGGTAAGGTTCTCCAGGGTGATTCACATGTCGATGAAGCCATGCTTACAGGGGAAAGTCTGCCAGTTTCGAAGCAGGCCGGCGACATGGTGACCGGCGGTGCCATCAACGCTGAAGGCCTGTTGTTGATCGACACGACTGCTGTTGGTACCGAGACCGCGCTCGCCAGAATCATTCGCCTGGTTGAAGATGCACAGGCTGCAAAAGCGCCGATACAGCGGCTTGTCGACAAGGTGAGTGCCGTGTTCGTGCCCGTCGTTATCGCTATTGCACTGTTGACGCTCGCGGGCTGGTGGATTTATAGCGGCGACGTGCAAACCGCAATCCTGAATGCCGTGGCGGTACTGGTAATAGCCTGCCCCTGTGCACTCGGCTTGGCCACGCCAACGGCCATCATGGCCGGGACCGGTGTGGCCGCCCAGTATGGCATTCTGATCAAGGACGCCATTGCGCTCGAACAGGCGCACGGTATCACCACTGTAGCCTTCGACAAGACTGGCACACTCACCATAGGCAAGCCGAGCTTGGCTACGGCCATTGCGACAGACGCTCATCAAGATGAGTTGTTACGGCTGGCAGCTGCCGTGCAATCCGGCAGCGAGCATCCATTGGCACAGGCGGTGCTCGATGCGGCCAGTGCGCAAGGTATACAGGCACCGCCGGCCGAGCAGGTGAGGGCACTGCCCGGTCGAGGCATTGAGGCGCGAGTCGAAGGCAAAATGCTTACCCTTGGCAACACACGGTTGATGGATGAGCTCGGTGTCGATCTCGGAAGACTTGCCGATGATGCACACGCGCTGCAGCAGGCAGGCAAGACGGTATCCTGGCTCGCCGCTGCTGACACATCGGAGCATGGCAGGCCAATGACGCTAGTGGGTCTGCTCGGCTTTGGCGACCAGGTCAAGCCTCATGCAAAGCAGGCTATCCAGAGCTTGCACGAGCTCGGCATCAAAACTGTGATGTTGACAGGCGATAACAAGGGCAGTGGCGAGGCGATTGGCAAGGCCCTTGGTATTGACGAAATCTTTGCCGAGATTCTGCCGGCCGACAAGGCCGATGTCGTTGCCAAGCTGAAACGCGATGGTGCAGTCGTTGCCATGGTGGGCGATGGCATCAATGACGCACCTGCGCTCGCCGCAGCTGATGTCGGTATCGCAATGGCCACAGGTACCGACGTGGCCATGCATGCTGCCGGTATCACGTTGATGAGAGGTGAACCAGCGTTGGTGGCCGGGGCGATCGACATATCCAGACGGACTTACCAGAAAATCAGACAGAATCTGTTCTGGGCCTTCATCTACAATGTCGTGGGTATCCCTCTGGCGGCATTCGGCTATCTCAGCCCCATCATCGCGGGCGCGGCCATGGCCTTCAGCAGTGTCAGCGTAGTCAGCAATGCGCTCCTGCTGAAGCGCTGGAAGCCAGCGGAAGGCGGTAAAGCAGAGGCGTTGACGACAGTTGATAAGGCCGCGCAGCCGGTGGTCACCACAGGCGCACAGCGATGAATATCGGTCAGGCAGCCAAAGCCAGCGGTATAACCGCCAAAATGCTCAGGCATTACGAGTCCATCGGTCTGATCAGGGAAAGCCGACGCTCAGAGGCAGGCTATCGTCTCTATACGCAAACCGACCTCCATACGCTGCGTTTCGTTAAGCATGCCCGGTCCATGGGATTCGCTCTGGACGACATCCGTCAGTTGCTTTCACTCTGGCAGGACGGTGAGCGTGCCAGTGCCGATGTCAAGGCGCTGGCCATGTCTCATATGGCGGATCTTGACGAGAAGATTCGGGTGTTGACAGAAATGCGAGCTGAAATAGAGGCTCTGGCAGAGCGCTGTCATGGCGATGACCGCCCGGATTGCCCGATAATCTCGGGACTTGCTGCGGAGGATGATAATTGAAGATTTCACCGGCCGAGCAGCTGAACAGGAGTTGCCTGTGTCGAACGGTCGATCAGGTCAGACTTGAGCAGGCGCTGACATCTGAGCAGCCTGATGGCGACCTGCATGCCGGGATATTGAGGGTGCGACCACATCTGTTTTCGAATACCGCTGTATTCGTCACACGGGCGCAGGTCGAGCGTATGCAGGCGGTCATCGCTGCGGTCGAACATGTGGTTCAGCATCCGCGATACCGCGAGACTGTCACGCAGTGGGCGCCAGCGACTGCCGCACATGCGTCTGCGGCGCTCGGTGTCTTCATGGGCTATGACTTTCATATGGGCGAGCAGGGTCCGCAGCTTATTGAAATCAACACCAACGCTGGCGGTGCTTTCCTCAATTCAGCGCTGTTAAGCGCCCAGCAGGCCTGTTGCGGCGCAACGGAGCCGGTGCCAGGCACTGCCGGGCTGGATGCGAACCTTATCGCCATGTTCAGGACGGAGTGGGCTCGCCAACGCGGTGCTGGATTGCCACTGACGCGTGTTGCCATCGTCGATGAAGATCCCTCGGGGCAGTATCTTTACCCAGAATTCCAGCTGGCTCAGCGGCTGTTCGCGCGACACGGTATCGATGCTGTCATTGCTGACCCCTCTGAACTGGTATTGGACCGCGATCGGCTGCTGTATCGCAGTTTACCTGTTGATCTGGTCTACAACCGACTAACCGACTTTGCCTTGCTTGCTCCGCAGCACACGGTGCTGAAGGCGGCGTGGCTGAGCGACGCAGCGGTGTTCACGCCTCATCCTGCTGCGCATGCCCTGTATGCCGACAAGCGTAATCTCGCCGTGTTGTCAGATACCGACCTGCTCAGTAGCTGGGGCATTGCCGGTGCCTGTCTCGACACGCTGCAGCTCGGCGTGCCCCGCACGGTGTCTGTCACTGCGGCCAATGCGGATGATCTGTGGGCACGCCGCAAGTCTCTCTTCTTCAAACCAGCGGGAGGGTATGGCAGCAAAGCCGCCTATCGTGGCGATAAACTTACCCGCCGGGTATGGGACGATATCAGGCAGGCTGAGTATGTCGCCCAGGATCGAGTGGCCCCAAGTGAGCGGGCTTTGCAAGTGGACGGCCAGCAGACAGCGCTCAAGCTTGACATCAGAGCCTACGCATACGCCGGCGAGTTGCAGTTGCTCGCCGCTCGCCTGTATCAGGGACAGACCACGAACTTTCG
>TARA_R100000306_G_scaffold62558_1_pt1 | contig 48590 bp, 47 predicted proteins | sample TARA_R100000306 | Tara Oceans TARA_R100000306 (sample SAMEA2620824) | marine metagenome | biome: marine biome (ENVO:00000447); feature: mesopelagic zone (ENVO:00000213); material: "saline water (ENVO:00002010), including plankton (ENVO:xxxxxxxx)" | depth 1000 m | reverse complement strand
AGCGCCTTCGAAAGCAATCGTCGCCCGGTCCGCCAGCGCATGAGCCGCCCGATGCACGTTCGAATTGAACTGCTCGTAATACAGCTGCTCCGCTTTGATAACCGATGACGGCTTCTGCGAAGTGGCCGCATTATCGAGGTAGACCAGCGGCTTGTTACGAATCTGCTGCGCGAGAATCGGAAAATCTGCCCGGATCTTGTCGACATCAAAAGCCTGTAGCGTCACACCGTCTCCTGGAAGCGCTGCAAAAGGGCCATGGCAAAATCCTGCTGCGCCGTCGCCGGCATCAGCTGAATCGTTTCCACGATGAAAGCCTCACTCAGCAGCGATCGAGCGCTTTGTTCATCGATGCCGCGTGATTTACAGTAGAACACTGCATTGGCGTCGAGCTGACCAATGGTCGCACCGTGCGCACATTTGACGTCATCAGCGTATATTTCCAGCTCGGGCTTCGTATTGACCTCGGCCTGCGGACTCATCAGCAGATTGCGGTTGTTCATTTCTGCACGAGTCTTCTGGGCGTCGCGATGGATATGGATGCGACCGTTGAAAACCGCCTTGCCTTTGTCGCTGACAATGGTACGAACCTGTTCATCGCTTTCGCAGTGCGGCGCCATATGTTCGAGGGCTGTGTGATAGTCACAGCGACTGCTGCCATTGAGCAGCATGTGCGCGTTCAGTGCAGCATAGGCGCCAGGTGCAGTCAGCTCTACCGTGAGATCGTTCCGTGAAAGTGCACTGCCGGTAGTTCCCCCATTGAAGGCATAATTGGCGTGATCACCGAGTTTGACGAAGGCGGCCGAGTAGAGGCAGTCCGTGACCCCAGCCGCTGTGAACTGATAATGCTGCAGTACGCTGTTGGCTTCGAGGCTTGCCTCGAGTACAGAGGTCGCAAACACCGGGGCAGACCCTGAATCAATCCGCACCTCGGTCAACTCGGCCTGGGCATCACGCGCGAGGCTGACCAGCACGCGGCTGTGCAACTTCGACGACAATGCTTCCTGATCGCCGCCTTTGTCGCCGTTAAGCAACAGAATTCTTGGTTTGACCACGCTGCTGCCAGTGGAGGCTGCTATCTGAATTTCGAGGCAGCTACTGAGAAGTGCCGCATTTGCAGATACGAAAGGGAAATAACCTTCCGGCACGCGATCGCCAAATTGTGCGAGTAGCCCGGGGGCCTCGCTCTGTGACTCGAGAGCCTGACCAGAAGTCTGGTTCAGCCGGAATGAAAGCAGTTGAGCGGCTTCATTGTCTCTACATTCGAGGCTTGCGCTGCCGGTATCCGAGAGATGTACCACCAGGTCCGCCTGATCGATCAGCGTCTGAAGTGCTTCAGCTTGTGGTGCGGTTTGCGCTTCACGACTACCGGGTTTGGGTTCAGCATTCGTCGTTGTACCATTGATTGCCGCAATCAGCGGCTGCACGCTGGTATAGCGCCAGGATTCAGTCTTGCGCGTGGGAAAGGGCGTTGTCTTCAGCGCCTGCACAGCATCCGTCTGAATCTGTCTGAAGCGTTCTCCCGCAGACGACCAGTCCTGCCCAGCGCTGCGAGAGATGGCCTCCTCGACCAGCCAGTCACGAAGATCATCCGGCAAGCTGAGTGGCTGAGCCCGTCCGTCCGCGCTGCCGGTAACGAGTTCGGTCTGTGATGTCTGCGTGAGTTCGGCGCTCATATCGTTGCAGTCACCTCATCGTCGATGTTCAGCCAGCCGTAGCCTTTCTCTTCCAGTTCCAGCGCGAGATCCTTGCCGCCTGACTTGACGATACGGCCGTTGGCGAGCACGTGCACGTAGTCTGGCACGATGTACTTCAGCAGGCGTTGATAGTGTGTCACGAGGATGACCGAGCGGTCTTCTCGCTTGAGTGTGTTGACGCCAGTAGCCACAACCTGGAGGGCATCGATATCGAGACCGGAGTCGGTCTCATCCAGCAAGGCAAGCTTTGGTTCGAGCATCAGCATCTGGAAAATCTCATTACGCTTTTTCTCGCCGCCGCTGAAACCTTCGTTCACGCCGCGCTTGAGAAATTCAGGATCAAGATCCACCTTGCCGATCATCTGACGGGCCTGGCGCAGGAAGCCTGCAGCATCCAGCTCGGCTTCGCCACGGTGCTTGCGAATGCTGTTGAGCGAGGTTCGCAAAAACTGCAGGTTGCTCACGCCGGGAATTTCTACAGGATACTGGAAGGCCAGGAAGATGCCTTCGCGGGCACGTTCCTCGGCAGCAAGTTCCAGCAGGTCTTTGCCCTGATAGGTCACGCTACCTGCGGTCACTTCATAACCAGAGCGACCGGCAAGTACGTGACTCAGGGTGCTCTTTCCTGAGCCATTCGGGCCCATGATGGCATGCACTTCACCAGGCTTGACCTGGAGCGTGAGCCCCTTGAGTATTTCCTTTCCCTCGACCTGAACATAGAGGTCGTTGACTGACAACATGGCAATATCCTGTATCAAAGCTGTGATTGATCAATTCTTCCTGCGCGACGTGGATTAACCAACCGCGCCTTCGAGACTCACTTCGAGCAATTTGCCCGCCTCAACAGCGAACTCCATCGGCAGCTCTTTGAATACTTCCTTGCAGAAGCCATTCACGATCATCGAGACTGCCCGCTCTGCATCGATGCCGCGCTGCTGGCAAAGGAAGAGCTGCTCGTCACTCACCGTCGAAGTTGTGGCTTCGTGCTCGACGACGCCACTCATGTTCTTGCTTTCAATATACGGAAAGGTATGCGCGCCGCACTTGTCACCAATCAACAGCGAGTCGCACTGCGTGAAATTGCGCGCACCTTCAGCGCCAGGCCCGAATCTCACCAGGCCGCGGTAGCTGCTGTCGCTGCGACCCGCAGAGATACCCTTGGCGATGATCGTGCTTTTGGTGTTCTTGCCCAGGTGGATCATCTTGGTGCCGGTGTCGGCCTGCTGGAAGTTATTGGTCAGGGCTACCGAATAGAATTCACCAGTTGAATGGTCGCCCTTGAGGATGACACTGGGATACTTCCAGGTGATGGCCGAGCCGGTTTCGACCTGTGTCCAGCTGATTTTGGCATTCTCGCCAGCGCAGACGCCGCGCTTGGTGACGAAGTTGTAGATGCCGCCTTTACCTTCCTCGTCACCGGGGTACCAGTTCTGTACGGTGGAGTACTTAATCTGAGCATCCTTGAGTGCCACGAGTTCTACTACGGCTGCGTGCAGCTGGTTCTCGTCACGCATGGGGGCGGTGCAGCCCTCGAGGTAGCTGACGTAGCTGCCTTCATCGGCAATGATGAGTGTGCGCTCGAACTGACCGGTCTTCGCAGCGTTGATGCGGAAGTAGGTAGACAGTTCCATTGGGCAGCGAACGCCCTTCGGAATGTAGACAAAGGAGCCATCGCTGAATACGGCAGAGTTCAGGCCGGCGTAGAAATTGTCACGGATAGGTACCACTGATCCCAGGTACTTCTGCACCAGTTCAGGATGCTTGCGCACGGCTTCGGAAATAGGGCAGAAGATCACGCCCGCCTCGGAAAGCTTTTCCTTGAATGTAGTCGCTACCGATACGCTATCGAACACCGCGTCAACAGCGACGCCAGCCAGTGCAGCGCGTTCGTGCAGTGGAATGCCCAGCTTTTCATACGTGCGCAACAATTCAGGATCGACTTCGTCGAGACTCTTCGGGCCGTCGTTCTTCGATTTCGGCGCCGAATAATAAATGATGTCGTTGAAATCGATCTCCGGGTGCTTGACGTGCGCCCAGGTCGGCGTCTTCATTTCAAGCCAGGCACGGTACGCTTTCAGGCGCCACTCGAGCATGAATTCAGGCTCATCCTTCTTCGCCGAAATGAAGCGGATCACGTCTTCGTTCAGACCAGGCGGTAGTGAGTCACTCTCGATATCCGAAGTGAAACCTGCCTGGTATTTACGCGACATGTATTCATTAACTGAAGCGTTGCTCATTGTTGCTCCGCGCTGATCCTGAAGTATGTGTCCCCGGGGAGGGGTTGCTGAAAGCTTGACGGGTCTGGCTTGAATTCACTCATCGTCTCTATACTGCAAATATTAAGGGAGCAGGGCTTTTAAATCAATACCAATATGGTAATGTATAGCTGAATCCTGTATTTGAGGCACGACCGTGGCAGCAATGAAACACGCAGCAAACCATAGAGTGACAAGGCCTTGATGCGTCTGGCGAAACTGGCCGATTACGGGCTGGTCATAGCCGCGACACTTTCGCGTGCAGAAACCGCCCGGGCGGCGGAAGATCGGCTGACTGGTGGGTCTTCGGAGAAGCTGACCGAGTTGGTCAAGCTGGAGTGGGTGGCTGAACAGACCTCGTTGACGGTCGCGACTACCCGAAAGATCATGAAACTGCTGGTGGACGGCGGTATCGTCGTATCGGAGCGGGGCATGCGCGGAGGCTATCGCCTGGCCGCACCGCCGGATCAGATCAGTCTGGCCGATGTCCTCTCGGCCGTCGAAGGCGAAGTCGCACTGACCGACTGCTGTAGCGATAGCCGGCAGTGTGAGGTCATCAGTAACTGTAATGTGCAGCGTAACTGGTCGGTGATCAATGGCACCGTCAATTCGCTGTTTTCCGCCATTTCACTCAAGGATATGTCCGGACAACTCACCCGCGAGGATGTTGTTGCCCGTGTCCAGAATGATCAAGCGGCGCCGGGTCGCATCGCCATGGTGCAGCTCGCCCGCTAGTCGATCGACGCCCGACTCAGATCGACGTGTTGTAAAGCGTACCGTGAATGGCGGGACCTGTGGGCTGGCCAGTAGTCGAGCCGCCCTCTGGCTCGAGGCTGATGCCGAAGGTTGCCGAGCGCAGGAGTTCCGCATCGAAGTCCTGTAACCGCTTACGGGTGGGTCTGTCGGCGGACTCAAGCAGGCCGAGGGAGTGCACGCCGGGGCCGAGCTGGTCTGACTTGATCCAGAGCTGATAGGTCTTGCCCGGAACCCCCTCCGCCTTCACAGGTTCAATCCTCAGCTGTCTCGTATCCAGGTCAACCGTCATGATGAAGGCAGGCTGTTGATCATCTTTCTGGAATACTGCGACATAGGGTGAGTCGTCAGCCGGGCGCGGTACCAGTGGCGTGTCGAGTAGCAAGGCCATCAGCAATCCTGCGGCAATACCAAATCCACCCACTGCTGCGGCGCGCCAGCGCGCAAGTCGCCTTCTCAGATCCCCAAGCTCGTCCGGTACCCTGGCTGAGGGAAGGCCATGTCGTGTCCCAGGTGAGCCGGAGCTTTCCAGCGCCTGTTCTATTCGTCGCCAGAGATCTTCGCTGGGCGTGACTTCGTCCACCTCGTCCAGCAGTGGACTCAGACGAATTTCCCAATCGATGATCAACGCATCCAGCTCCGGTTCACTGGCGCGCCGCAGATTGACCTGTTGACGGGTCTCATGATCAAGCGTGCCGACAACGTATTCGGCGGCAACGCGCTCGAGGTCGTTCATGCCAGCACCTCCGCCATGCAGGACCGAATCTGTTTGAGGCTTCGGTGCAGCCACACTTTTATGGTGCCGACCGGCTGGCTGAATCTTGCTGACAACGCCTCACGGGAAAAACCATCGAGGTAGGCCAGTTTCACCATCTCGGCCTGTTGGCCGCCCACGGTATCGATACAGCCTTGCAGCCGTCCGAGCGCCTGGCTCACTTCGGCCCGTCGATGCGGGGTGGAGGCGTTGGTGTCAGCGATGCTTTCGAGCTCACTATTGTCATCTGCTTCAGGTGTCCGCTTCCTCACCTCGTCGAGCGCACGATTCCGGGCAATCGTTATCATCCAGGTCATGGGCGTGGCCTTGCCCGCTTCGAAGGTCTCGGCCTTGTTCCATATCCGAAGATAGACTTCCTGGAGAATCTCCTCCGTCAGCGACTCTCGCTTCATGATTCGCAGGACCACGCCATACAACTTGCGGCTGGTAGCCTGATACAGGAGGTGAAAAGCGGCTCTGTCGGCTGCCGCAACGCGGGCCAGTAGGGCGGCCAGGGTGGTCGTGTCTGTCATCGAGGATAGCTGGGTCGGAGCTGATGTCGGTATTCCCGCAGAAGGTGAACTCATGGGCAGTGCGGTATCCGATAAAGCAGGTGGATCGGGGTTCGGGATGTACCGAACCAGGGCTGCCCGGCGATGTGAAGCGGACATTGCTGTTCGATCATAGCCTGATAATCTTGCAGGAGTCACGTCGGCATGGCGTGGTAGCGGGCTTACTGATGTTGGTATCGATCGTAGTGAACTCATCAATTGGTCCTGCGGACGACACATAGATGAGCCCAGTTACGGTGTAACAGGAGAATAGTTTCAGCCATTTTGCTCAACCAGCGTTTGCCTTACGCTGCGATGCTGGCCAAACTGAAGCGAATTCGAGCAAGGTACGGACATTCTCATCATGCAAATTACCATGTGGTCGCAGAGCCTGCCGGGCAATCGCGCCCTCCTGTTTGCGGAAATCGCTGGCCGCCTCGCCAGGGGCTCAGGTTTTCCTGCCGTCTTCGAGGAAGTGCAGGCCGTGGTGCCGAGCTGTTATCACCGCGGCCTCAAAGCGCTTGCAGCAAGTGTGAGAGCGGCGCCCGAGAAGCCTTTGCTGACGCATTTGGAGTCTTCGGACTTTTTCGTCGAGTGGGAACTCAGATTCATTCGCTTCGGCCTGGCGAGCGGACGGGTGGTCGAAGTGTTTGCCCGGATTTGTGACCATCACACCATATTGGCTACAGCCGGCCGCTCGCTATTCTTCGGCTTCTGGCTGCTCTGGCTAAGTGTGACGCTGCTGCTGCCGTTTATCCTGCTGATTCCCGGCGGCTCCGCCGCGGGCGATCATCTTATGGCGTTGGGCGTGCTTCACGCGGTGCTCCTGTTGCTCGGACTGCCGGTGTACACCTGGCTGGTTCGCTCGTGGATCCGCCCGGATGCCCGAGTTTGGCGAGCGCTCAACTTCCTGCCACTTTTTCGTCAAACGCAGGGCTCGCGCAGTCTATACCACTACCTTCTCAATCTCGGATTGTGTATTCAGGCTGGCCTTCATCTGAAGCGGGCGCTGAGCCTTTCTGCCGATGCCGAAAGCACGGCCGTGCTGAGGGAGAAGTACAAGTTGGTGAGCGCTGATGTCACCCTGGGGCATCCGCTATCGATAGCATTCCAGCGCAGCGGTGTATTGCAGGAAACCCTGTTGATGGTTGATGCCAGTCAATTGAAGAAGAGTAAGCTCTGGGAGCCAGGCGTGACTGATATCGTGAAGGCGTCCTATAGCGAGCTACTCAAGCGCACCAGGCCAGCTATTCTTGCGCTGGTAGCGGTGGGTGGCTTATCGCTGGTTACGGCTGGTCACTATCTCATCTATCAGATACTGCGTTGAATTTACGGTAAAAACAGGATGAGGCTCACAGTTCTAAGGGGCGTTGGCATGACATTATAGGCATCATAATAATAAAACCACAGGACTCCACATGCGCATCTTCAACAAACTGCCGAAGCCTTTGTTCAGAAGACAGATCAATACGCTGGACAGTGGGTCGACCACAGGCCGCACACCATCTGCCGAACCTTTACCTGCTTTCCATCCACCACTACTGACCGAGATGCAGCCCATCCCGGGTAGCACGCTCAAGCGTCTGCCGGTTACCGGAAAGCGGATGCGTCGCTCACGCAACTGGCAAAAACGCCTTGGGGATGTGAACCGCCTGCCTTGGGGTTGGCTGACATTGGGTATTGGGGTGGGCAGCTGTCTGATGTTTTTTCTGATGGCGGCTTCGTAAATCGGGTCTACCCGTACAGGCAGACCCGGATCGGCCTAGTGATGATGGCCTGATTCGCCGTCGAAGCCGTGCGCATGCCCATGTGCTACTTCTTCTTCGGTCGCCGCTCGTTCACGCAGCACCTTGACCTTGAACTGGACGGTCTTGCCAGCATAGGGATGATTGGTGTCGACATCGACCATGCTGTGACCGACCTTGGTGATGGTCACAATTTTTTGGCCATCTTCCGTGCGTAGTGGAATGACATCGCCTACAGACAGCTTGCCGTATTGCTTGAAGTGCTTCTTCGACACGCGCTGCACCGAATCAGGCTGCAGTTCGCCAAAAGCTTCATTTGGTGCCAGCGTGATTTCGATATCATCACCCGCAGCCTTGCCGTCGAGCGCCTTCTCGAGCGCCGGCATGAGATTATTGTGACCGTGCAGGTAAACCATCGGCTCGCCATCTTCAGTCTGGTCGAGCAGCTCACCTTCGCTATCAAGTATCTGGTAACTGACTTCCACGACGCTATTGTTGCTGATCAATTCGTATCTCCTGTCATTCGTAAGGTAGTGAAAAATCCAGCGGCACCGTGAGTTCGGTCTCGGCACCGAGCGGCTGCCCCACCATCTCATCGTAAGCCGAGTGATGAACGAGCCAGATATCCCGCAGTGGCAGGGTCTGGAACGCCTGTTTGACGCCCTGCAGACTCATGAAGCGCTGGACCTCGAGACCGTCACGGGAATAAAACCGGCTGGCGTTCGCCGTTCTGAACTCGACCGAATAAACGAAGTAACCATGGGAATGTACATTGACCCGTACGTTCGCTGGCAGGTTGGGCAACTCTCTGTCGGTGATCAACATCGTGAGGCTCCGGGACGCTGGCGCTAGCCTGGTGGACCAGCCACCAGGCCGCTGACGTGCTGAAAGGCTGACAGGATGTGTTGGTCTGGTCAATTAAAAGTTCAGCAGGGCAGGGGCCCTCAGCCAAGGCGTCGGCGCTGAATGCCGAGACTGAAGTCATTGACCATATGACGACAAAAAGCGTTCAGGACCCCGAGCTGCTCTCGAGGCGGCTGGTCGCGAGCCAGCCGGCGAATCTGATGGTAGTACCATCCGGCCTGGCCCTGGTTGTTGATGGCACGTATGGCCGCCGATGAGCTGGCCGTGCCGAGAAAGCCCTTGCCAAGAACCAGCTGCTTCTCATGATCGGGCAATTGCTCGAGATGCCCGGTCAGTATGTCGTTGACGAGGTCAGGCGCGACGCAAAAGGGACGTGCGAGACCAATCATCGCCGTAGTTCCGGCTTCGATTGCAGAGACCATAGTGCTGACCTTGCGAAATCCGCCGGTAATCATCAACGGCACCGTAGTGGCAGCCGCTATGGCTTCGGCATATTCAAGGAAGAAGGCCTCACGCCGGCGTGTGCTTTCGCGTTTCTCGCTGTCTCCACTGGTGTCCATGAAGACCAGGTTTTCATAGGTTCCGCCTGAAATTTCCAGCAGGTCCACGCCGTGCTGACCGAGCCAGGTAGCCACCTGCAGGCACTCTTCGAGGGTGAACCCGCCTTTCTGAAAGTCGGCCGAATTGAGCTTGACCGAGATAGGGAAGGTGGGATCGGTCTGTCGCCGTACTTCATCAACCGTTTCGAGGAGGAAGCGTGCACGATTTGCCAGGGTACCCCCCCACTCATCCTGACGTCTGTTGGTAACGGGGGACAGGAACTGTGATCCGAGATAGCCGTGGGCAGAGTGGATCTGCACACCTGTGAAACCGGCTTCCTTCACCAGCGCGGCCGAGCGACCAAAGCGATGGATGACATTCTTGATATCAGCCACCGTCATTTCGCGTGGTTTGGCGAAATTACCGAGCAGCTCGAGCTGCACGCCTGACGGGCTCAGTGGCTGGCTATTGACAATGCGGGAGCACTGTCGCCCCGGATGGTTGAGCTGGACCCAGAACTGATTGCCAGCTTCTGTGCCTGCGGCTGCCCAGCGGCGGAACTGTTCGAGTTGCAGATCATTTTCCAGAACCGCATTGCCGCCACGCTCAAGATAGCGCCCATCGACCATGATATTGCCACTGAGCAGCAACCCGGCCCCACCACGCGACCAGCGTCTATACAACTTTTCCAGCGCTTCGCCCGGCACCCCGCGGGGGCTTGCGAGCCCTTCAGTCATGGCGGCCTTACAGAAGCGATTTGGTATGGTTGCGCCACAGGCAAGCGCGAGCGGCTGGGCCAGAACCCGAGGTTCGGGTAAAGAGTTTTCTGTAGTAACCATGCAGGCTGAGCTCCATTATTATTGCTGTTGTCAGGTAGGGATGCCGGTGTAACTGACCGCGGGTCATTTTAGTATATCCCGACGTCCCGAGGGATGGGTAGCTCAAATGCTCGGTTCCATCGGTCATTAACTGAAAGCTGATGTGGCAAGGTCGGAAGCGGACTATAATCTGATTCAACAGCCCTCCGGGGGAACTCACTGGCAGATGTATTACCATGGGCTCTGTATTACCGTTCTCCAATGACCCCTTTCAGCTTCCAGAAATCACCGACCTGTTACTCGATACGGTGTTTGTGGTCGACGCAGAAGGTATCTGTATTTCTGTCAGTGCCGCCTGCGAGCAGACCTTCGGGTATACCCGTAATGAGCTGCTTGGTCGGCGAATCATTGAACTGACCCATCCAGACGACCGTGAAATGACAGAACGCGTGGCCGCCCAGGTCAGGCAGGGCGTTCCGCAACGTCACTTCGTGAACCGTTACATTCACAAGGAGGGCAAGACGGTGCATATCATGTGGTCGGCTCGCTGGCTGGAGCATGAACAGTTACGATTGGCGGTAGCGCGCGATATCACGGATTTGAAACTTGCCGAGGCCCGGCTTGAACACCTCGCCCATCACGACCCGCTCACCGATCTGCCAAACCGCACCCTGTTCAATGAAGCTCTCGATCTAGGTATGGCACGTGCCCTGCGCACGCACGAAAAGCTCGCGCTCCTGTATATCGACCTGGATATGTTCAAGCCTGTGAATGACCGCTGCGGCCATGAAGCCGGCGACCAGCTTCTGATAGCTATCGCGCAGCGTCTCAATGCAGAAATGCGGGGTTCAGATGTGGTCTGTCGATTGGGTGGTGACGAGTTCGCGATCTTGCTGACGGGGCTATCGGCTACAGACAATTTGGGATCGGTTTTGCCCGTCGCCAAAGCCAGAGTCGATGCTGTCTTTGCAGAACCGTTTTTGGTCGGCAATGAGCGTTGCCCGATGACGGCCAGTCTGGGCTGTGCACTGTTTCCAGACGATAGTATCGATCGAAATTCGCTGTTCAGGATGGCTGACTCACGAATGTACGCGGCAAAGCGCAGAGCACTGTCTGCTTAGGCTAAACCAGAGGTCGACGATTCGACCGCTTGTCCTCCCAATCCAGCGCATCGACTTCATACCATCCCATTCTGCTCAGAACCGCCTGCTTGGTAGGCTCCGATAGCGTCGGCCAGAGATTGCGAAACTGGTCCAGCCCAATTTCCCGTCGATGGCTCATCTTACTGTTGAGGGCATTCTTGATCTGCGGCAGGCGCAGAGCTTCCCCCAGCTTGCCTGGGAAGATCATCGTCTGCCCCAGCACCTTTCTGGCGTGTGTCCGCTGACGAAGAATGGTATCGAGCGCAGCAGCTGCTTCCTGCGCACGCTCGACCGTAAAGTGGCTTGGATCCATAACATCAGACTATACGTCCGGATCGGATCCGTCGATCTGACTTTCTTGATCAGGCACACTCATCGTGCCAACCACCCGGTCATCGTAGACAGTCTCCAGGTGCACGTCGAACCCCCATAGACGGTGGATATGCTTGAGTACCTCTTCAGCATCCTCTGCGTGCAGCGGCACACGGTCGGTAGGTGCATGACGAAGCGTAAGCGAACGATCACCGCGAACGTTGACGTTGTAGACCTGAATATTTGGATCGCGCATGCTGAGATTATATTGGCGTGCCAACGCTTCCCGCACCCGCCGATAGCCGTTCTCGTCGTGAATGGCCTCGATGCGGTAATGCGACGCCTCGTCGTCGTCAAGAATATGAAAGAACTTGAAGTCGCGAATTACCTTGGGTGAGAGAAACTGCAGGATGAAGCTCTCATCCTTGAAGTTGCGCATTGCGAAGTGCACGGTTTGCAACCAGTCAGAGCCTGCTATATCAGGGAACCATTTGCGATCTTCTTCGGTGGGGGACTCGCAAATGCGCTTGATGTCCTGAAACATGGCATAGCCCAGCGCATACACATTGATCCCACTGTAGTAGCGACTGTCGAACTCCGGCTGAAACACTACGGACGTATGGCTCTGCAGGAACTCGAGCATATGCCCGTCGGGTATATAGCCCTTGTCATACATGCGGTTGATGAGCGTGTAGTGCCAGAAGGTGGCCCAGCCCTCGTTCATCACCTGAGTCTGGCGCTGCGGGTAGAAATATTGGGCGACCTTGCGGACGATACGAACGATCTCCCGTTGCCAGGGTTCCAGCAGCGGCGCATTTTTCTCGATGAAATAGAGCAGGTTTTCCTGCGGTTCCAGTGGGAAGCGGGTCCGTTTCTTTTGCGCGCCCTTGGCATCCTTTTGCGGGATGGTTCGCCACAGCTCATTCACCTGCTGCTGCAGGTACTGCTCACGCTCTTTCATCTTTCTTTCTTCTTCACCGGCCGAGATCGGTGAAGGGCGCTTATAGCGGTCGACGCCGTGATTCATGATGGCATGGCAGGAGTCGAGGAACTTCTCGACCTCTTCGACGCCGTGGCGCTGCTCGCACTTGGTAATGTAGTTCTTCGCGAACAGCAGGTAGTCGATGATCGCACTGGCATCGGTCCAGGTACGGAACAGGTAGTTGCCCTTGAAGAAGGAGTTGTGGCCGTAGCACGCGTGCGCGATGACCAGTGCCTGCATCAGGATGGTGTTCTCTTCCATCAGGTAGGCGATACAGGGGTCGGAATTAATGACGATCTCGTAGGCGAGGCCCATCTGGCCGCGCTTGTAAGCCTTTTCCGTCTGCAGGAACTGCTTGCCGAAAGACCAGTGGTTGTAGCCCAGCGGCATCCCTACCGATGAGTAGGCATCCATCATCTGCTCGGCGCTGATTACCTCGATCTGATTGGGGTAGGTGTCAAGACCATATTCCTCGGCACACTCTTTAATGGCGCGGTCGAACTCATCGATGAGCTCGAAGCTCCAGTCACTGCCTTCGGTAATAGGTTTGAAGCGTGTCTCTATAGGCTTGATGGCGCTCGCCTTGATCGGGTGTGCCCACGACACTGTCTGCGCTTTGCCTGTTGGATCGTTCATCGAATGCTGCATGATCTTTGTCACCCTTGACGGTCACCCGTTCTCAAGCTGCTTCTGAAACAGTTTTCGGAATACGGGGTAAATATCCGAAGCGTCGCCGATCTGCTCGATGGCGAAGCGCCCTGGGAACTGCGCAGCGATCTTCTCATACTCATACCAGAGCATCTGGTGCTCGTGCGGTGTTATCTCTATATACGAATAGTACTGAAGGCGCGGCAGAATGCTCTCTGCCAGCAGCTTGCTGCAACGGGGCGAGTCATCATTCCAGTTGTCGCCGTCGCTCGCCTGCGCCGCATAGATGTTCCAGTCCTGCGCAGGGTAGCGCTGCTCGACGATCTCGGCCATCAGCTTTAGCGCGCTGGAGACGATGGTGCCGCCGGTCTCCCTGCTGTAAAAGAACTCCTCTTCATTGACCTCTTTCGCACTGGTGTGGTGGCGAATGAAAACAACGTCGATCTTCTCGTAGTTCCGCTGAAGAAAAAGGTAGAGCAATATGAAGAATCGCTTGGCGATGTCCTTGTGGTTCTGGCTCATCGAGCCGGAAACATCCATCAGACAGAACATAACGGCCGAAGTGGCTGGCTTTGGCTGCTTCAGATGCTGGTTATAGCGGATGTCGATTTCATCGATGTACGGGATCGACTTGATGCGCTTGCGAAGCCGTGCGATTTCCGCTTCAACCTCGAGCATGCGGTCCTTGAGCTTGAGTACAGGATCATCAATGGCCGGATGTGCCTTCAGGGCCTCGAGTTCAGCCTCGAGTTCCTTGATACGGCCGCGCGTACGCCCGCCCAGTGCAAGTCGTCTGGCATAGGCGCCACGAAGACTGCGGACAATATTGATCTTGCTCGGTGTGCCAGAGGTGGTATACCCGGCACGCACGTATTTGAATTTGGTGGTGTCCTTCAGCTGCTTCTGCACCAGGTTCGGCAGTTCGAGGTCCTCGAACATGAAATCGAGAAACTCCTCCTGTGAAATCTGGAACACGAACTCGTCGTTGCCTTCACCGGAATCACCCGCCTTGCCCTGACCCTGACCTTGTCCACCACCACCTTCCGGCCGTTCGATCAGGTCGCCCTGGGTGTATTCCTTGTTGCCGGGATGCACGACATTACGACGGCCACCGCGGCCACTGCGGAACAGCGGCTCACTGATGTCCTTGGTTGGTATGGATATACGCTCGCCCCGATCGATATCGGTGATGGAGCGCTTATTGACAGCCTCGGTAACCGCCTTCCGAATATGACTCTTGTAGCGGCGAAGAAAGCGCTGTCGGTTGACAGCACTCTTGTTCTTGCCGTTGAGCCGCCTGTCGACGACATGGGTTCCATTCATTCAGCCACCACTGGAAAGACCGCAGGGATTGCATCGCCAGGTAAGGCAAAGGCATGAGCATCATTCAAACCAAGTCGCATTACTGGGATTTGCGCACCCTCAGATACCATTCGCACAGCAGTCGCACCTGCTTCTCGGTATAACCTCGTTCTATCAGTCGCTTGACGAAATCCTGGTGCTTGGTCTGGTCGTCCTGCGAGGCCTTGGGATTGAACGAAATAACGGGCAGCAGATCCTCGGTGTTCGAGAACATCTTCTTCTCGATAACAGATCGCAGCTTTTCATAGCTGAGCCAGGACGGATTCTTGCCCTGATTGTTCGCCCGCGCTCTCAGTACGAAGTTGACCACCTCGTTCCGGAAGTCTTTTGGATTACTGATACCTGCTGGCTTCTCGATTTTCTCCAGCTCATCGTTGATGGAGCTTCGATCGAAGTTCTCACCAGTCTCTGGATCACGGTATTCCTGATCCTGAATCCAGAAATCGGCATAGGTGACGTAGCGATCAAAAATGTTCTGACCATACTCGGAATAGCTTTCCAGGTAGGCGGTCTGAATTTCCTTGCCAATGAACTCCACATATTGTGGCGCCAGGAACTCCTTGATGTTACGCAGGTAACGGTCCTGAACCTCCGGCGCGTATTGTTCCTGTTCAATCTGTCGCTCGAGCACATACAGCAGGTGAACAGGGTTGGCCGCAATTTCAGTGGTGTCGAAATTGAACACGCGGCTCAATATCTTGAATGCGAAGCGTGTGGACAGACCATCCATGCCTTCATCGACACCAGCGTTGTCACGATATTCCTGAATCGACTTCGCCTTTGGATCGGTATCCTTGATGTTTTGTCCGTCATACACCTTCATCTTGCTGAAGATGCTGGAATTTTCAGGCTCCTTGAGGCGAGACAGTACAGAGAACTGGGCCAGCATATTCAGTGTGTCCGGTGCGCAGGGCGCGCCAGCGAGTGAACTCGAACTCAACAGCTTGTCATAAATCTTTATTTCTTCTGTAACGCGTAGGCAATAAGGCACCTTCACGATGTAGATACGGTCGAGAAAGGCCTCGTTGTTCTTGTTGTTGCGGAAGGTCTGCCACTCACTCTCGTTCGAGTGAGCCATAATGATGCCTTCGAAGGGAACAGCACCCATGCCTTCCGTGGTGTTGTAATTGCCTTCCTGCGTCGCTGTGAGCAGTGGGTGGAGCACCTTGATGGGGGCCTTGAACATCTCGACGAACTCGAGCATGCCCTGGTTGGCCTTGTTCAAACCACCAGAGAAGCTATAGGCATCAGGATCATCCTGTGCATACTCCTCGAGCATCCTGATATTGACCTTGCCGACCAGCGCGCTGATATCCTGGTTGTTCTCGTCACCAGGTTCAGTCTTGGCAAGTGCGATCTGGTTGAGCAGGCTGGGGTAGAGTTTGACTACCCTGAACTTGCTGATATCGCCGTTGTATTCATGCAGCCGCTTAACGGCCCAGGGCGACATGATGTAGTTCAGGTAGCGCTTCGGAATGCCGTATTCGTCTTGCAGAATCTGGCCGTCTTCGAGCGGGTCAAACAGGCCGAGCGGGCTCTCCTGAATGGGTGAACCCTTGATGGCGTAGAAAGGCTGTTTCTGGAATAGCGACTTCAGTTTCTCGGCGAGTGAGGACTTACCGCCACCAACTGGACCAAGGAGGTAGAGAATCTGTTTCTTTTCCTCGAGGCCCTGGGCCGCATGCTTGAAGAAGGACACGATCTGGTCAACGGCCTCTTCCATGCCGTGGAACTCTTCGAATTCCGGATAACGCTTGATGATTTTGTTACTGAAGATTCTGCTGAGACGGGAATCTTTCGCTGTATCGACGAACTTGGGTTCACCGATTGCCATAAGCATGCGTTCGGAAGCAGATGCGTAGGCTGATGGGTCCTTCTTGCAGATTTCGAGGTACTCCTCCAGGGAGTATTCCTCTTCCTGCCGCGCTTCGAACCGATTCGAGAAGTGAGAAAATAAACTCATCTGGCTGCTCCGGAATGACTGCTAAGTGACGATGTGCGGCATGCCATACGCGGCATGCGATGCCAACAATTCTACTTGCCTTCCTTTGCTTCTGAACTCCCCCGGGCACAAGGGTTGGTCATCAGAAAAACCGTCTTGACGACCATGCTTTCAGAGCTCAGAAAGCATTGCGTTCACTTAGAATATAGTCGAATTCCGGAGGCATGGATAGACGTCTTATGCTCGAAATCGCTTCATGACGATTCTGTAAGTAACACTCCGTAGTACACGGCGATGTAATGGCAGGTGCTTCCGCCGAGCACGAAAAGATGCCAGATCGAGTGCGCGTAGGGCACCCTGTCGAGGAGGTAGAAAACGATGCCAACGGTGTAGACGATGCCGCCTGCAATGATCAGGTCAAGCGCCACTGGCGGCAGGCTCATCATCAGTTGCGGCGCGACGATCAGCCCCATCCAGCCCATAACGATGTAGTTCACCAGATGCACCTTGTGGCGCTTACCTGGGCTGCGCAGCTTGAAGTAGATTCCCGAGATCGCCAGGGTCCACAAAATGGCGAAAACCACCCAGCCAGTTGTACTCCGCATATTAACGAGCAAAAAGGGGGTATAGGTTCCGGCTATGAGAAGATAGATGGCGCAGTGATCGAATTGGTTCAGCAGATATTTCGCCCGGGGGTGCTCGACGCCGTGGTACAGCATGGATGCCAGGTAGAGCAGGAACAGTGAGGCGCCATAGATTGAAACGGCTACGATGGCCCAGGCATCACGCTCCTGACTTGCGAGCACGATGAGGATCGTGATAGCGGCCACGCTGACAAAGGCACCGAGCCCGTGCGTGACGGCATTGATGATTTCTTCGACTTTCGATTGCGCGCGGACGCTCTTGCCGCCTGCTGGTTCAGGGCTGTTTGCTTCAGGCATGGAGGCATTCTCTCTGGTTTCTGCGCGCCCTGTTGAGCGCGACCAAGGCTAGTCTAAATTATAGCGCTCCAAACATGAACTTTGTGCGAGTTCGTTTTCAATGGCTAGCAGACTGGCCTGGCGCCGTGCAGATGCCAAGGACTTCTCGGAATCGGTAGTGCCGTCATCCGTTGGGGAAGGGTCGTTAATAAACCGTAGGCCATAATTGGTGCCTACGTCAGAGTCCGTAACATAGACAAACTGTGCCGGCAGACCGCGGATTTCAATCAAGCCAACCGCAGCGCCGCCCGGCTCCGGCGAACACTGAAAATCGAAGTCGAATAGGGCGTGAGGAGCCTGACGCTGGTTGTCCCTATCCGCAAAGCGGCTGATATCGACTGGCTCGTGATGAAAGAAGCCAAGGCCCTGATGATTGAAATTGGTGGGCGTCACGGCAATCGGGCGGCCGTAATAATCCGGTGCGCTGTCCTTCTCGCAGACGCAACGCGGCAACAGCAGGCGCACATGGCAATTCGCGAAGCTGTCACTGCACAGGTAGCGCTGCAGTTTTCTGCGCTCCTGTGGATGGCTACCAGACTCATGGCCGTTTTCGTCGCTCATGACTTGTGCTCATCAAGGGTGGGGTAGTTGAGAATAAGGCCGCCTTCCAGGTGCTTTTGAAGCTTTACGCCAAAGCTGCCGTCAGGGATCTCGCGATTGATGGTGTATATTTTTCCCGTCGAATCCTTCGGCTCCTTCAGCAGGTCGAGCAGAATTTTCTGCTCGAGCTTGCGCTTCTGCGCGTCGAGCACCACCACGATCTTGGGCTTGAGCTTGCTCTTCGGATTCTGCATCACAACGATGCCGACCTCGCCAGTATGCAGTTCCACAATGGAGCCCGGTGGGTAGATGCCGATCATCTTGATGAACTCTTTCGCAAGCTCATCATCGAATTGCGTGCCCCTGAAACGATAGATGATGTCCAGTGCCTCCATGGATGCGCGTCCGCGGCTATAGGAGCGATTGGAGGTAATGGCATCGTAGGTGTCCACGATGGCGACCAGCTTGGCGTAGTAGGGAATCTGATTTGCCTTGAGCTTGCGGGGATAGCCATTGCCATCAAGACGTTCATGATGATTGTACGCAACATCCACTGCCTTGTTCAGCATGCCGGGCTGACTCATCAGAATATCCCGGCCGAACTCTGCGTGCCTGCGCATCAACTCGAATTCGTCTGGCGTCAGTGATGTCGGCTTGTTCAACACTTCCAGCGGCACCTTCATCTTGCCGACGTCGTGTAGCATACCGCACAAGCCAATGAGTCGAATCTCGTCCTCAGGCAGACCGAGCCGCTTGGCAAAGGCAGCAGAAAGAATGCAGACGTTGAGGCAGTGCTCGGCCGTATACTCGTCCTGATTGCGAATCTTCGATAGCCACATGAGGGCGTCATCGTTCCGCAGCAGGCTGTCGACTATATCGTCCACCACTTCCTTGGTCTTGTTGATATCGAGAGTCTTGCCGATGCGAATGCCCGAGAGGATGCTGGTGGCCATGCTCTTGGCGATCTTGTAACTTTCCCTCGCCTTGCCGATTTCCTCACTGACGTCGATCTTGTTGATATACACGAACTGGGGCGTCCGTGTAGCTGTGGCAGCCCGGCCAGGGGCTTGAGCCGGCTTGCGATCGGCAACCTGACCGTACTGCTTGTAAGACTTGCCCTCAACATAAATGAACTGGCACTGTTCACGCAGGGCGTTGATTTCGTCCTGATCCTTGACAACGAAACCCTGAAGCATGAAGTCAGTTTCTTCCCACGGACGATCGAGCCTGATGACATGCATCCCAAGCTGGGCTTCGCTGGCAGGAATCTTTATTTCAAACAGATCTACGCTCATCCAACGAGTATAGGCAGAAGCTGTAAAATCGTAAATTTGTAGTCGAAATGAGCGCCGTTATCTGTAGGCCGCATGGGGTAAAGTTTCTCACATGACTACACTTGTAGGGTCACTAAGACGCATTTCTGTTTAGCCACGAATGCAACAGCACAGGGAAACACTGGGTGGAAGACGCACAGGAACAGACAGCACCGGCTTCGCCAATCGACGAAGTAAACAGCGGGAGCAGGGGCCTGCCGCCCTGGCTGCAGCGCATCGAACGGTGGTTATGGCTGAATGAACAGGAGAACCGTGGGCGCCTCATGCATGGCCTTTGGCATGCCTGCCGTGTGCTGTTCGCGGTGGTTCGAGACGTTTCGCTCGGCAATATTACCCTTCATGCCATGAGCCTGGTCTATACAACGCTGCTCTCGATCGTACCAATGATCGCGCTCAGCTTTTCGGTGCTCAAGGGTCTGGGTGCCCATAACGATCTGGAGCCCATTCTACACAGTGCCGTGGAGCCACTCGGCGCAGAGGGCGAAGCACTGGTTGGTCAGATACTCGGCTTCGTCGACAACATGCAGGTGGGTGTACTCGGCTCGGTAGGCCTTGGCATGCTGGTGTACACGGTCATTTCGCTTATCCAGAAGGTGGAACGCGCCTTCAATGAGATCTGGCGGGTTGGCCAGGTCCGATCGATGGCGCAGCGTTTCAGCAACTATCTGAGCGTCATCGTGATCGGGCCGGTACTGATCGTTTCGGCGCTCGGCACGACGGCTACGGTGGTGGGATCGGACATGGTCAAGGATCTGCTGACCATCCAGCCCTTCGGCATGTTGTTCTCAATCCTTAGCCGATTAATGCCGTACCTGATGATCATCGCCCTGTTCACCTTCGTGTACGCCTTCATCCCTAATACTCGGGTGAAGTTGCGCTACGCCCTCATCGGCGGCGTAGTGGCCGGTGTAACCTGGCAATCGGCAATTTATGGTTTCACACAGTTCGTCGTCAACTCCAACTACCAGGCCATCTACTCAGGCTTTGCCGTAGGCATATTGCTGCTGATCTGGCTCTACGTGGCTTGGCTGATACTGTTGATGGGGGCCTCGGTGGCGTTTTATTCGCAAAACGCTAAGTACATCACTCGTGAACGTCAGCTCTCAACCAGCGCATGTCTGGATGAGCGTATAGGCCTGGGCCTCTTCTTCCAGGTAGCGCGAACCTTTCACGAAGGCCGGGGCGTGTGCCCCCTTACTGAACTCGACAAGACGCTCAGGGCAGGACCGGAGATCAACCACCGCTTGCTGAAGAAACTGGTAAGGGCCGGGCTGCTGGTCTACGCGGGTCCACATGGTGAAGGGCTCACACCTGGGCGTCCGCTCGAGCATATCAGCGTGGCCGAGGTACTGGACGCTGTCAGGAGCCAGGAGCAACTGTTTCCGCTGTATGTGGCGTCAGATATGCAGGCGGCGGAAGTCGTGGCTGAAATAGAGCAGGCGGTGCACAAGAAATATGACTCCATCACGGTGGCGCAGTGGCTCGATCGCCACCACCACTCACCGCACGACGTTGTTAGTTGACAGAACTCGAGGCTTTGCTGTTCATCTCAATCACAGCCCTGATCAAGGGGGTCCATAAGTCTGAGGGGAGACCACCGCTTGGCGACACGGTAAAGGACAGCGCGCGGGTTTGCTCCACAGTATCGCTATTGGACTTGCGAAGCTGGGCGAAGCCTGCGTACTGATCGCCGAGACGACCCACTTCGAGAAACATCGATTTTCCGGCCGCTTCATCAGAGTGGGCCTCTGCCCCACGTACTGATAGGGGCAGTCCTGTGAGCCGCTCCATCCAGCTGCCAATGAGATCAAGCTGCTGCGGACGATAGTCATTCATGCTGAACCTGATGAGTTCCGGCGTATTGCTTAGGAGATTCAGTACCAGATTGACCGGCGCCCTGCTGTCGCTGCTCGGGTTCGGAAGCAGCCCGGAAAACTCGACCGATGTCGGTTCGGCCGAATTGACGGTACTAAAATCGGTCACCACCAGACGATGCTTATGAATCCGAAGCGCGTCGATGCTGGGGACGGGCTTATCGCTTTCGATCGTCAATTCACCACCCTCAAGGATGAGCTGCCTGAACCAACAGTTGTCCTGATAGGCCGTGAGTGCCGACAGCTCCATGCTGGTGTTGATGCTGACTTGCTCGTGTGCTGTGGCGAGATCATCAGTCAGGCCACAGAGCGTCAATGCCCCTTCTGCAAGGCCGAGTGCCTGACTGTCGAGGCGAGCCTTCAGGCCCTGAATCGAAAACTGATCGCTGTGGATCTCGAATAGCGTTTGACGCTGCCAATCGAGGAGCAGCTGGGCAGTGGCTGCCTTCGTGCTGATGAAGGATTCTGCCGTCGGGGGAGTGGAATTGAAACGCAGCGATGTCAGAACCAGCTCGCTACTCGTCTGCAGACGTATTCTTTCGGGTGTCCAGCGTGCATCGTCAGATAACCATTGGAGCTGGTCGACGTCGGCTGCAAACTGTTCCGCACGAAAGTTGAGGGTTCGTTCAGCGCCGGTAGCGTCGGTATAGGCGCCCTGGCCACGCAAGCCAGAGAAGCCTAGCTGTAAATCAATGGCAGTCAGTGCGCGTTTTTCAGCTTCGAACTCCACGACCAGTTCTCCCTGCATCGCAAGCTGTCCTTCCATCAGCGCAAGAGTTTCAAGCCCTGGCAACGGCGGCAGCACGAGACCGGCACTTGAAAAAGCGGTGGCCTCGAACTGCAAGTCCTTGAGTTCCAGATAAAAAATGGCCCCATCAGCTGTTACTTGGGGGCGCACTGATAGCTGGAACGGCCGATCATTGATTCGCGCGTCGATATCCCAGTTGTGCAGGGGTGTGGCCGCTGCCATGCCTGCGCCGCCACGTTCAGCAGTGTTACCGCCCGTCAGGATGCTACCGGTAAGCTCGCTGATCCTGAAAACTGAACCAGTGTCGCCTAGGCGGGCCTCAAAGTCTTCAAGCTTTACGTTGTGAACAGTAGCCTGGAAGATCGTGCGAGGCAGCTCGAGAGTCGACGGCCAGTCAGCGTCAGAGGGCGAAAGGAACAAGGCGTTTAGCGGCTGCAGCCAACCTTCAGCATCGAGCCCACGTTCAGTATGCTCTATACCGAGTACGGTGGCCGCTGAGTCCACGGCCAACCATCCCCGTTCGAGGGTGAGGCTGCGTTCGAAGAAGTCGATGGTAAGCCGCTCAACCTGACCAGCCTGTATCGGCGCCTGTTTCGATGCAGTCTCTGCAGGACGCAGGCCCAGTTCGAGTTGCTCAACGGTGAGCTGAAGCTTGAGTGGATTGAAGCTGGGCTCTCCACCAAGGCGCTCCAGTGCCAGTGGCGCAAGGTAAGCATCAATGAAGGGGCCGCTATAATAACGAACGAGCAGGGGAGTGCCGACCAGGAATACAAAAAGCGCCGACAGGGTCAGCGCAATAAAAGCTCGGCTAAGGGTAAGGAACAAGGCGCTGGTCTCTCAACAGCGCATCACCGCCGAAGACCAGATAGCACATCACAGCGCTCCTCAATCATCTGACGATATTGCTGAACGAGATTCAGCTGTTCCAGAGTCTGGGCACGATTCAGGTAACCGCCGAGTTCCAGCAGTTCTCTGAACAGGCGCCGCTCAGTGCGTGTTCTGGGTTTCACCGGGCTGGCTCCGGCGAGCGAAGAGATCGACATTACGTGGTCATCCTATACTTATCGAAATTACCATCAACAAACATACTACGTGTAATGAGCCCCAATGGGATCTGCGATTACACACTGCTCCGGTCTCTCCGATTCAACATCCTGTACTGATCAAGAAATAAACGGTAAGCAAGTTTTACCGTTTGTTATAGTTTTGTCAAACCTGGTTAACAACAATCGGTGAAGTACTGTGATAGCAAGCTGACACTGACCATCACAGCATGCTCTCGCCGAACACCCAGATCAGCTGTGCCACACCGGCCAGCATGCCGAGTACGCCACCTATCATGATGAGCTTGACCTCATCCTCCTGAAAACATGGGCGCAGCAGGGCCTGGAACTCTTCAGGCGACAGCAGCATCATGCGCTCGCGCATTATGGCCGCTACCGCTGTGGCTCTTGATTTGTTGAACAGCGGATCGTCGAAGGTTTCGTGTGACAACATGATAGCGTGTTCGCCAACCTGTTCTCGCAGCTTGGCGAACCCCGATGGACCGAACGCAATCTGAGTCAGCGGCTTGGTAATGCCAGCTGTCTCATCGACCAGCGGCTTGACATGCTTGCGGATGATGGCCCGCATGTGGCCGGATTGCGGACCATTCAGCATGAAGTTGAGGATGTTGCCTACGGTGAGTATTTCCTGCGTCACAATATCGCAAAACACATTTGCCACTTCCGGCTGGCGCTTGAGAAATAGTCCCTGGATCACAAACGGGCCTACCTTGGTCGGTCGGACTGGCCGGAATATGATGTTGAGCGCAATCCAATTGGTCGCCCAGCCGACGATGAATCCGCAAACGGGCAGCACCCACGAGCTGGGATAGAAATACCAGGCTACCATCTGGAACAGTCCGAAAATGAAGCCGAACACAAAGCCGCTATTGATAATGAAGCGGAATTCGGCCTCACCGCATTCCTGAAACAGCCTGTTCAGCAGCTCACGATCTGCCTCGAGGCAGTCTGCTACCAGCTTCTTGAGATCCAGGAGAGTGTCTATTTGCAGACCGATATCGGTGACCAGCTTGTCGACCAGTGAGGGCGCGCTCTTTCGCACACGATCGTAAACGATCTTTCTCGCTCTCATGGGCAGGTTTTCCCAGAGCGTCCGATGCTCGCGCGTCATGACATCGTCTACATATTCTTCTACCCGGGGCATCAACGAATCAATGACATGTTGGCTCAGCAGCTCAGGGTCGATCTGCTCGAATATTTCCTGCACCGTCCCGAGCTTGGCGATAGTGGCGTCGACACAGAGGTCAGCCATTTTCCGCGCCTTGGAAGGGATGATGCCCTGCCAGCCAAGGAACGGGGGAATGCCCACGAACTCCAGTGGCTTGAATGTGAGTTTTACGGCGAGCCAGTTGGTAATCCAGCCAATGAGCGCCGCGACAACGGGAATTGAGGCGTACTGCAGCAGTTCCGCAGTTGAAAGGTCAGCAGGTGTCATGGTGTATCAGGATGTCCTTTTCCTTTGAACAGCGAGCCCATCCGTGCCTGTGCGCCTTCCAGCAGCGACAGCATGATGGGAATGGCAAACAGTATGAGTACCGTAGCGAAGGCCAACCCGAAAGAAATGCTCGAGGCCATTGGGATCAGAAACTGGGCCTGCAACGACGTCTCGAATAGTAACGGCAACAGACCTGCAATAGTAGTCAGCGATGTCAGCAGTACGGCTCGAAGACGTTGGCAGGTTGCTTCAACCAGGGCTGTGGCGACGGGAATACCCTCACGCCGCAGATCCTGATAGAAGCTCACGAGTATGATCGAGTCATTCACGACTATGCCTGACAGCGCAAAAAATCCAAACAGCGAGAGGATGGTCAGATCCAGGCCCTGAACCCAGTGGCCGAAGACCGCACCGGTGAGACCAAATGGAATCGCGATCATGACCGCCAGCGGCCAGAGATAGGAAGAAAACACCCAGGCAAGTATCAGGTACATCAGCGAAATACCGAGGACTGCACCCAACAGCATGTCACCACCGGTGTCCCGCTGTTCTTCAGCGCGCCCCTGCAGCTCGTAGCGTACGCCGTGATCGGCCGCTATGGACTGCAGTTCATTTTCTGCCAGGCCCGTGAGAATGGTATTGGCATTGGTGACCGATGCATCCACATCAGCCGTGACGTGAATACCGAGCTTGCCTCCGGTGTGGCGGAGCACTTCCAGCCCGCGCCGAGGCTTGATGTCAACGACGTCATCGAGCGGGACGGCAGCCCCTGTTGGGGTAATGATGGGGAAGGTAGCGAGCGTGCGATGGTAATCGCGGGCAGCGTCGCTGAGCATGATGCGAACTTCGACTTCCTCCTCCTCATCATGATAGATCTGCAGGAGCTGGCCATCGAAGGCTGAACGCAGCTGCGCACCCACTTCTGCGACCGACAGGCCAAGTGCGGCGCCGGTTGGCGTGAGACTGTAGATGGACTGCTGTCTGCCGTAGGGCAGGTCGTCCTGAATGTTGCTGACGCCTTCGAAATTCGCGAGTACGTCGATGAGATCGTTGGCTGCCCGTTTCAAGGTCTCTGGCGCAGCACCACTCAGAAAGATGTCGATGTCCTCTCCAGGCGGTCCGCCGCGTGGGCTCGTCATGGAAATCTGTTCGATTCCAGGTGTTTTCGGTAGAGCGTCGCGCCAGGCAGCGATAAGTTCGGTATTCCTGACATCACGACTGTCGGACGAAATCAGTTCAGCCTGCACGTTGGCATACTGCTCACCCGACTGGAAATTCCTGCCGCCATCAAAGGTGCCCTGGCCGAGGCGTACGACAGAGTGGACTACGAGGTCGGTTTCACCGCCCAGCGACTTGTTGACCCGCTCCAGGGCATGGTCCATTTCCAGTGCGAAAGCCCGCACCTCGTCTTCATCGGCACTGGCAACGAATTTGACGCTCGCGGTTATGAGGGTGCTCTCAGGCGTTGGGAAGAAGGTGAATTTGATCTTGCCGGAGGCCAGTAGCGATATGCTGAGCACGAAGCTGCAGAGTATCATCGCCAGGCTCAGGGCTCGGTGCCTGAGTGCAGCCGCCACCAGCGGCCTGAACATATTGTCGCGGAAGTGATTGAAGCCAGCATCCAGCTTGAGGCGCAGCTTACCCGGCTTGCGATGACGGTTCTTTTTGAATGAGCTTTCGAGATGACCCGGCAGTATCAGGAAGCTTTCGATCAGCGATGCAATGATCACGCAAATAATTACGATCGGGATGGCCTTGAGAATGCTGCCGATGATACCGCTGATGAGCATGAGCGGCAGGAAGGCGGCAATCGTCGTGAGCGAAGACGACATGACAGGAACGAACATGCGCCGGGCGCCGCCCTCTGCCGCCTTCAGCGCACTCTCCCCCTTGGTGTAGTGGGTGAGCGCATCTTCGCCTACCACAATGGCATCGTCGACTATGATGCCCAGCGCCATGATCAGCGCGAACAGGCTGACCATATTGATACTGCCACCGATAAGGTAGAGCACGAACAGGGTGCCCATGAAGCTGACCGGTATGCCGACGGCTACCCAGAAGGCCACGCGGCCATTGAGGAATATGAACAGGATGGCGACAACCAGTACCAGACCCCCGAGGCCGTTCTTCAGCAGTAGGTCGATGCGCTCCTGTATGAGCACATAGGCTTCGCTGAAGGGCAGCACTTCGATGCTCGGGGGCAGGGTACCTTCGATATCTGCCAGCCAGGTCTGCAGAATGGCAGCGTTCTCAAGCGTGTCGGCATTTTCAGTACGCAGCAGTTTCATCAGTACTGCCGGCTTGTCGTCGTACAGAACCTCAACCGTCTGGTCTTTAGAGCGGCGTTCTACCTCGGCGATATCGCCAAGCCGCAACTGTTCACCGCTGGTGGTCGTCAGCAGTGCGAGCTGGCGGAAGCTTTCTGCATCGCGCTTCTGTTCGAGCGAGCGCAGCTCGCGCGCCGCCTCCTTGCGTCCTGTAGTGCCGGCGGGAATGTCCTGACTCTGGTTGACGATCAAGCGCCCGATGGCCGGTATTGGCCTTTGAAGATCAATGATGTCGGCGGTATCGAGTTGGATCGCGAGCTCCTCTTCAGGCAACCCGGTAAACTCGATCTTGGCAATACCGCGCTCGAGCAGCTGATCTTCCAGATCTCTTGCCACCGCTCTCAACTCGGCTAGCGAGCCTTCCGAGGTGACGATCAGCGTCGCCACGTCCTCATGGCGATTGAAGGTGCGTATCTGTGGATCCTCTGCCTCCGCCGGCAGATTTCTCACCAGGCTCACCCGATCCTTAACGTTGTCCAGCGCAATGCTCATATTGCTGCCTTCCTCGTACTCCAGCACGATCGAGGCGAAACCACGTGCTGATGTACTCCGCATCTCCTTGACGTTGTCCAGATCCTGCAGCTCCTGTTCGAGCGGCGAGGTGATGGAGCGTGCGACGTCTTCTGCAGAGGCGCCCGGCCAGACGACACGTACGGTAATGAAGTCCAGCGCGAAGGTGGGGAAGAACTGGGTATTGAGCTTGATGAGGCCGACAACGCCTGCCATCAGCATGATGATCATCAGCAGATTGGCGGCGACCTTGTGCTGGGCAAAGAGGCCGATCAGGTCATTGCGGTGTTGGCCAGCATTCTGGATCATCGCACGGTTGCCGATGAGTCACTGGGTTCACGAACCTTGACGAGCTGGCCGGTCGTGGCTGTGGGCAGCTGTGTTGCAACGACCTGTACGCCATCCATATCCACGAGATCCGTAGCTGACCCGCCTGTATCGAAGCGGAATATCACCTGCTCCAGACCCTTCGGCCCGGTAAAGCGGCCGAGCCTTGTTATGGCCCGAGGCTGCATTCGACCTTCTTCTACGATATAGACGGTGTTATCGCCATAAATCGCCGACTCTGGAACGGTGTACACCTTCTCAAGCGGTGGCAGGCTCAGGATGACTGGCACGGCCTTGTTGACTGAAAACGGCGGCTCGCTCGCGAAGGCAAAAAAAGCATCGATGCCGCCGGTGCCGGCGTTGGTTTGCGCCGCCATGCGCTTGAGTAGCAGCTCATGAGCTTCGCCGAAAACAAGAGCCTGGGCTCGTGAGAGTGTTTTACGCTCATCTTGACGACCGGCGGTCAAGGCACGCTGCACGGCCGGGACCCAACGGTTTGGAATCTGCGCACGAACTTCCAGGCTATCCAGCCCAACCAGCTGCATTAGCGGCTCCGACACATTGACACGATCACCTGCTGCGACGTTCACGGACGCAACACGGGCATCGAAAGGGGCGAGCAGTTCGACTTGCGCATAATCCAGCTCTGCCAGTGCCAACTGGGCCTCGGCACGATCAAGCCGGGCCTGAAGCTGGGCCAGCTGGTTTTCAGCGTTTTCGACAGCGAACTCTCGGTTGACGAGGGCGAGCTGCTGCTGAGCCAGCGCAATCTGCTTTGCCTCCAGCTGCTCCTGCGAGCTTACGTTGGCGCGCGACAACGACTCCTGTCGCTTTACAGCCTTTTCATTGAGCGCCAGCAGGCGTTGTTCGGTTTTAAGTGCCGCACGATCGGCTGCGGCCCTTGCGCTCTGTTCCGCGATGAGCGCTTTCAGCTCAGCGACTTCGCTTCGGCGCTGGGTCAGCGGCACGACCGCCTCGGCTTCATTGAAGCTGAGCAATGGCTCTCCGGCGACCACATTGTCACCTTCGAGCACGTGCAGTGTTTCAACTGTAGCGTTCAGGCGGCTACGAACCTGTGTCTGCTGCGTCGATTCTATAACGCCCAATAGCGGAACTTCCGGCGCGATGTTCTGCTGCTTGAGTACACGAACGTCAACCGTAAAGCTGTTCTCGACCACCTCACGCTGGGGCGGCTGGCTACGGGTGGCGAACATGAGATAAACAAGACCTGCGGTAATAAGTACGACAAGCAGCCCCCAGGGCCACAGACGCCGCTTCTGTTCATGCATTCGAAGTTTTCCTGAGATCGCCTGCCTGCCATTGCAGGATCGTAAGCGCCGCGAGCGGCGCCGTTTCGGTACGGAGTATTCTGGGCCCCAGCGTCCACGCCTGATAACCAGTCTTCAACGCAGCATCGACTTCGTCTTCGCTGAAGCCCCCCTCAGGGCCCACCAACAGACACGGCTCGGCAATACCTGCCGCCATCGGGTTGAGTTGCGCTGCGTCGGCATTGGCTGGGTGAAGAATGAAACCTCGGTGGCCTTCATCCAGCCAGGCATGCAGCTGGGTGAAGGGGAGGATTTCAGGGATATCACTGCGGCCACATTGTTCTGCCGCGGAAATAGCGATTTGCTGCCAGTGGCGTAGCCGCTTGGCCCTTCTATCCTCATCGAGCTTGACATCGCAGCGGCTGGTCAGCAGAGGCACAATGCGGTGCACGCCAAGTTCGGTCGCTTTCTGAATGGCAAAGTCCATCCGATCACCTTTGGACACGCCTTGCGCGAGCGTAATGCGACAGGGGGAAGGCAGCAGGCCTGGTGTCTCGTTCTGTAGCTGAACGCTCAGGCTTCGTTTTGAACCAGCACCGATGATGGCCTCAAATTCGCTACCAAGGCCGTCGAACAGCACGATGCTATCGCCCTCACGAAGCCGCAATACCGTAGCGAGATAATGGGCGGTCTGACCTGTGAGCTGGAGCTGTCTGTCCGGCTGCGCCATGGTTGCCGCGAGGCCACCATGTTCAGCTGGATCGATATAGATGCGGGAGGTTCTCATGCGATGCGACTAGTGATCCTGAAACGACTGCCAATTGAGCGTGCCTCAGTCTACCGCGCCATCGCAAGTGAGAACATCCTTTTGCCGGACCTTCTGGCCGAAGTGTCAGAGCCGGGCCTCCGCGGTCCAGACTCTGTGATCTGCTCAGGCTAGTACGTGCAAGTAATCACGATATCGTCAACGTAGTTCGGCGTCGCATCAGCGGGGGGCATGGTGCCAGTAGCGCCGGATGTGACTTCGCACGAAGCGTTGTCCAGACCACCGTATTGAGCAGCGATCGAATACGTTTCTCCAGGAGCAAGTCCCAATGGCATGGTGAACGCTCCGGGCGTGGTAACCGAATGAAAATCGAAATTGACGTTATTTTCGATTTGAAGTGCATCCGATTCAACCAGTCCGACCACGGTGCCGCCCAAAGACCCAGCAACGGGATCATTTCCACCCCCATTGCTGCTGGAGCACGTGATTGACACGTTTGATATATTGGCATTTCCCATTGTTCCACTGGCGTTTACGATCGGATCACAGCTGATACCGGCCGACGTGCCCGTAATGCTGAGCGAATAGCTTGTGCCCGGCTGCAGATAGCGGGTAACGAAACTTGTCGTTCCGCTGGTCCCCGTGACCTGAAGCGCACTGTCGCCTGCATTTGTGCTCAGTAGCATGTTGAGGGTCGCGCTTTCATCAAGGCCTGATATAACGCCAGAAAGTGTTGCGCCTGTACAGGCGATATCGGCTATCACACCCAGTGGATCGGGGTTGCCTGCGCTCGTGCTCAACACGCAGCTGAGGCCTGAAGGGGCGCCGAGCACAGACAATTGATAGTTCCCTGTGAATAATTCGGCAAAACTGTAAGCGCCGTTAGTTGTTATGCTGATGAGTGCAGACCCAAGATCGCTGTCGATATTCGAAAGAGTAATCGTCTCTCCGCTCGGGAGACCTGATGCAACGCCCGAAATACGGAACTGCGGGATTGGTAAGCACAGCACTCGGATGTCATTGATAACGTTGCTGTCGCGACTGAAAGGGATACTGCCTGCGCCATTCTCAACACTGCACTCAAGTCGCGCCGGGTTCTGGTTCAGCACAGTGACCTCGTAGGCGGTAGCGAATGCGAGCTTGGTTGTGAATGCGAAACTACCGTTGGCATTGATGGAAATTGCCTCATCCCCGCTTGCCAAGGTAAGCGACTGGTCAGGGGCCAGTCCGCTCACGGTCCCTGAGAGCGTCATATCCATCGGCTCGTAAACGACGCAGTTGATGGCAACATCTTTGATGCTGCCGACTGGCACAACACCACTGGCATTGCCCAACTCACACTCGTAGCCGATGGCGCCCGCAGGATTCTTTAGCGTAATCTCATAGCCCGCACCAATACGGGTATTCCCAATGAACTTCCAGGAGCCATTGGAACCGAGTTTTAAAGTTTCAGTGGTCGATGTACTGTCGGTGAGCGTCAGAGTGAGCGCCAGCTCTTCCCCAGCAGGCATACCAGTTAACGTGCCGCCGATACGTTGGAAGTCATTGGTGTTGAGAAGGTTAATCAAATCGTTCCGACATGCGTTGACTTTACAGAGCTTTTCCTTGGCTTCAACCGACAGTTTGGCGAGTTCTGAACTGATGTGGGCCGCTGCCGTGGTTTTGTCTACCAGCGTAAACGTTTTGCCTGAGAAGTCTGCCAGTTTCGAGAACAGCGCGTTTGCCGAAGCGGCAAACTGTTCATCCGTACCGGCTAGGTTCACATCGATACCGAGCGCCTTTAGATCAGGCAGTCTGATGCGAGTCGTAGACTCTCCGGTATTGAGGGATTGCAGCAGCTGTGCGATGCGCAGGCCCTTTTCTGCGTCGTCGCCAAGGGCAGCTAACTGGTAGATATGCGTGGTTGTTTCACAATCGACTCGGCCAAGCGCCAGATTTCCCAGATAGAAAGTGACCTTGGAGCCAGTCTTACACCGGTACCCACCACTGCTATCGGTGTAACGCATTGTTGAGTTCGTCTCGAGAATCAATGACTGCTTCGACGTGTCGCTACTGGCATCGACACTGTGGTTCGCAAGGCCATGCTTGTTTGGCTCACCAGCCAAAGCCAGTGTGCCCCCATCCGGCGAAATATAAGCCGAGTGCAAGGGATTGCTTGAACCTCCTCGCGCGCTCCAGTTTCTGCCACCATTGTCAGAAAACAGAAGACTGCCATCTTCCCGTGTGACGTACATGAGCAAACCGTCAGCGGACGTAGAAAGGCTTCGTCCGATAAAGCTGGGTGGGCGATTTGTATCGAAGAAACCTGGCCGAGCGCCTACAGTGCCCCAAGTGGCGCCGAAGTCCGAAGTGATCCTGAGAAATGTCGGAGAAGCGAACACGATGCGAGAGCCATCCGAAGACGAAGCTACGCGACCGAAAAGTTTGCCACTACCGAAGAAGCTATTTTCAAGGGAATCCAGCGTCTTGCGGAAGGTCTTGCCCCCGTCTGCTGATTGATACAGGTTAGATGCGCCCTGGGAGACATAGGCTATATGCATTCCATCGGCCGAAACGGTCACATCTTCCACGCTGGCGAAAGTCGAGTTATCACCGCCGCTGTTTAGCAGGTCGGTCCATGTTTTGCCCATATCTGCAGATTTTGCAATGCAGTCAGAAACGAAGAGCCCATTAAAGAATGAAGATCTACCGACTATGTACAGTAATCCAGACGCGCCTGGAGCAAGCACTTGCCTGATCGAGGTACACGGTGAAGAGTCGGTTTGCTCAGCCCAGGTCGCTCCTCTGTCGGAGGACACGACCAATCTTTTGTCGGTAGTGCCTGCAACAAGGAAGTCACCACCGGGCGACACGGCCACCGCGGACCAGGTAATGCCTTCGTCAGTATCAGAAACGTTCTGCCAGGTTCTACCGCTGTCCTTGGAAAACGCAAGATTGTGGGGTGCGATACCGAAGCCGAGCTGTATCGTGCCATCGCTCGACATGCCGAACTGATAGCGCCCGTCGTAGTTGAGTTGGGGGCCCGCGACGAGGCCTTTGCTTGTGTAGCCCAAGCCCTCTACAGGCGCATCTATGAAGACCCCTGAGCGTTTATCTCGAGACCCAGAATCGTCATTGCACGCAGTAAGGATGAATGAGAATGCCAAGGCTCCGGCAACTGTCAAGTGCCGTGAATACTTGTGAATTTTCCGCATAATGGGTTCTCCGGCCAAAACGAATGGTGGCCGTCACCTGCGGCGTCACTTTCTGGAGTGTAGACTCAAAGAATGCGCCCACATTGAGCAGCATCAAAACGTTACAAAACGTCCACAACGAGCCGCAGCGCTGCTCTTTCGATTCGAACTCGAGGCAAGAGCAATGACCTCCCTCTCCGCGAGGATGCGATAGTTCGGTGAAAGCCACAGGCCATTGGCGTGCCAGGCGGCGTAGCCCTTCCAGCCGAAGGTGTCCAGCGCGTATTCATCTGACTGCCTGATCAGCCTTTGGTCTGTCTCGCCATGCTCGGACTCGACAGACTCCAGGATGCTCATCGCCTGCTTTCTGTGTTTTTTATGATAGGCCCAGTTTTCCAGTCCCTTTATCAGGGTCCTTGCCGTCTGTTTCATTACTCATCAATCCACAGATTAACGGTTGTGTGCTGAAGCCGGGCTACTTGCCGATGCTGATTCTAGGGCGTGCTAAGTCAATCAACATGTCTTGCTTTGCCCTTATAGCCGATGCCGACTACGCTTGGCGGATAGAGGAACTGGCTACAGTAAGCGCCAGACCAAGCATGAGCGAGACAGAACCCCATGAGCGACCAGACTGCGATCCACGTAGGCGATTACTACGACACTGAAACCTTCAAGCGCATCAAGGATTTCTGCGACGGTCGGGAAACACCATTCCTTGTGATCGATACCGCCACCATCCACCGTCAGTACGATGAGATGATTCAAGCCTTTCCCTATGCAAACGTCTATTACGCAGTCAAGGCCAACCCGGCACCGGAAGTACTGACGATGCTGCGCGACAAGGGATCGAATTTCGATATTGCTTCTATCTATGAACTGGACAAGGTGCTTGGCCTGGGCGTTACACCCGATCGCATCAGCTATGGGAACACCATCAAGAAAGCCCGCGACATCCGAACCTTTTTCGAGAAGGGCGTACGCATGTTCGCGACTGATTCCGAGGCAGACCTGCGCAACATTGCCAAGGCGGCGCCGGGTTCTAAAGTTTACGTTCGAATTCTGACCGAAGGCACACTCACAGCCGATTGGCCGCTGTCACGCAAGTTCGGCTGTCAGGCCGATATGGCCATGGATCTGATGATACTGGCCCGTGACCTGGGGCTTGTTCCTTATGGCGTGTCCTTCCACGTCGGCTCGCAGCAACGCGATATCGGCGCCTGGGACGCTGCACTCGGCAAGGTCAAGGTCATCTTCGAGCGTTTGAAAATAGAAGATGGTATTGAACTGAAAATGATCAATATGGGCGGTGGCTTTCCAGCCAACTACATCACCCGCACCAATGATCTGCAAACCTACGCTGACGAAATTACGCGCTATATCCGTGAGGATTTCGGGGACGACTTCCCCGAGATCATCATCGAGCCCGGTCGCTCGCTTATTTCCAATGCGGGCGTGCTGGTGAGTGAGGTGGTGCTGATATCGCGGAAGTCGCGCACAGCGCTGCATCGCTGGGTGTTCACCGATGTGGGCAAGTTTTCTGGTCTGGTGGAAACCATGGATGAAGCGATCAAATTTCCGATCCATACCGAGAAGACCGGAGAGGTCGAGGATGTGGTCATTGCAGGCCCCAGTTGCGACAGTGCCGACATCATGTACGAGAACTACAAGTATGGTCTGCCGCTTAATCTGGCGATAGGCGATCGCTTGTACTGGCTCTCCACAGGTGCCTATACCACGACATACAGTTCAGTTGAGTTCAACGGCTTTCCACCGCTGAAGGACTACTACATCTAGCCTGCCGTATCCCGCGGCCAAACGGTCATGACAGCTTCTATCACCTGATACAGCCTGTCCTGACTTGCGCCGCTTTTGGCCTGCACCGCCAATCCGCCAACGATTGAGCTGAACAGAGTGGCAAGTACGTCCACGCTGGCCTGTGCAGAGAGCTGCCCATCCCGCTGCGCCAGAAGCAGGCGTTCCCGCAACATCGCTTCGCTATTCTGCAGCGCGGCTCGCAAGGCGGCATCGACTTTTTCAGGTGTAGCGGCGCCACCACAGTCGGCACTGCCAGTTACGATAAAACAGCCTCCGGGTAGGCTCGCGTCCGTTAACATTGTGGCCAACGAACGCAGGAAGCCCTCGACCGCGCGATAACCATCCGGCTCCTCCGCAAGAATCGCAGCATGACCTGCAACGTGGTGGGCCGCATATCGTTCCAGCGCTCTCAGGTATAGCGTTTCCTTGTCTCCGAAAGCTGCATACAGGCTTGGCTTGTTCAATCCCATTGCGCTTGTAAGTGCTTGCAGGGATGTAGCCTGGAAGCCATTTTTCCAGAACACCTCAACTGCCTGATCGAGTGCAGCTTCAATGTCAAAACCCCTTGGTCGTCCTCGCTGAGCGGCCATTTTGCTTGCTCCCGTTAAATCTGCTTGCGCCCCAGTATACAGTTCGCTAAATTAAATACCGATCGGTACAGAAAGGAAAGGCCGACAAGGGTCATAATCAACCGAACTTTCAGAGATACATGATGATGAACAGACTGACTGGAAAAACTGCTTTGATTACTGGTGGAACCACCGGCATTGGTTTCGCTACTGCACAGCTATTCCTTGAAGAAGGTGCACGCGTTATTGTCGTCGGGCAGAATGCCGAGCGCGTCGCCCACGCCGGTAAGGCACTCGGTAATGGCGCCGTGGCTGTCCGGGCAGACGTGAGCTCTTCTGGAGACATGACCGAGCTTGCGGAAAGGGTAAAGGAAGAGTTCGGGCGTCTCGATATCCTGTTTGCCAACGCAGGCATTGCCAAGCCCATGCCTTTCAGTGACGTGGATGAGACGAATATCAGCGATCAGATCGCCGTGAATCTTAAAGGCGTGATCTACACGATCCAGAGCATGCTGCCCTTGCTGAACAATCCTTCCAGTGTGGTGCTGACCTCCACCACGATCATCGAGCAGGGCATGGCTGGCATGAGTATCTATGCAGCTACCAAGGCGGCTGTTCGCTCGCTGGCGCGTACACTTTCGGCTGAACTGGCTCAACGCGGCATCCGCGTCAACAGCATAAGCCCAGGCCTGATCGAAACGCCGATTTTTAGCAAGCTCGGGATGCCAGCCGAAGCGGTTGAAGCCTGGGCAGGGGAGTTGCTGGGAACCGTGCCTGCCGGCCGCTTCGGACAAGCCTATGAAGTTGCCAGAGCGGTACTCTTCATGGCAAGTGACGACTCATCCTATATGCTTGGAGAGAACCTGATGTTCGATGGAGGAATGGCGACCATCTAACCGCGTTCGCGCTCCATGAGGACGAGCATCAGCAAACCCAGCAGGACGCGCTGCTCGTCTTCTTCAGGCAAGGGCTCATGACGGTCAATCCTGAATCGACCCTCGAAAAACGCAGCCTGCTTGGCCATGCTCGCTACTTTCTTGTCGTTCTGGAGGACGTTATAACTCGGATGCAGGAAGTATCCTGTAAGGAAGCCAAGTACCGGCACGTTGCCGAGCACACTGTCGATCATCTTCGCCCAGGGGTTAGCTTCGGCGATAGTGAAAATGAGTGAATCATCGGCGTCATACACTTCATACGTCGCACGCCAGAGTGAGCGCATGCCACGGCGTTTCACGCTGCCGACCTTCGTGCCTTCGGCATTGCGAAAGTTGTATCTGGTGGAGAAATCGATGATTCGATCCGCCTTGATCTCGAAGTTCACCCGCTGCTTGTTCGCATCCGAATAAACCGTCACCGCTTCCTTGAGCTTGAACAGCTTCTGTTGTACGTAGGCCTGAACCTCACCCTGCGCGTCGGTAACGGTCAATTGCGGGGCGATTGCTATGATCTTGAAGGTCAACTGCAGGGGGAAATTCATAAAGCTCCTCAATTAAGCTAGAAGGCACTGTTTCAAATGTTGATTACGCCCTCCAGGTATTTCACCGTCTGTCCGGCCACCATCACGCGATCACCTTCAACGCGACATCGCAGATGACCGCCACGCTTCGACGCCTGATAGGCTGTCAATTCTTTGCGATCCAGCTTTTCAGCCCAGAAGGGCGCAAGCCCCGCGTGAGCAGAGCCTGTGACCGGATCTTCCTCGCCACCTGAGGCTGGCCAGAAATAACGTGAGACAAAATCAACAGTCTCGCCTGGGGCGGTCACAATGACATCCCGAGGGTAAAGGCGTTTGATGTGTTCAACCGTCTGCTCAAGGTCTAGTACGTCGGCTTCGCACTCGTAGACGGCAAAATAGGCCTGTTCATTGGCGAGTACCTCTGTTGGTGTTATGGATAAGCCTTTCAGCAGGGCTTCTGGAAAATTCTGAACCGGCTTCGGTTTGCGATTTGGAAAATCCATGGCGATACAGCCGTCATCCAGTTTTCTTGCCGTTATCTCACCCACCGCCTTTGCTTTGAAAGTGGTCGACTCGAGTGCAGGATCAAAACCGAAAAGCACTGACGCCGCTGCGAGGAGGCCGTGTCCACAGAACGCTATCTCCATGATCGGTGAAAACCAGCGGATATCATAAGCAGTGCCGGATTTTACGAGGAAGGCCGTCTCAGAGAGATTGTTTTCGATAGCAATAGATTGCATCAGCTCATCACTGAGCCAGTTGTCGAGGATGATGACGGCGGCAGGATTGCCTTTGAACAGTTTGTCTGTGAATGCGTCTACAACGTGAATTTTAAGTGGCATGGTGATGCCTCTCCCTGGCTGATGAATTTCACAGAACTTTAGCAGGAAGCGGGTCGTTGCAGGCGGTACAGATGTGACAATTATCGGGCTGAAAGTGACATGAACACGTAGTGGTATCGCGATACTGAAACCGTAGGGACTAGGCAATACGGATGTCCGGATTTAGAATCAGCTCACACTTGCCGACCCCCGTAAACTAGTAGTCTGGCCGTGGAAGGAAGTTCAACAATGCCCGCACGACATGGAAGATCACGCAATGCGCCACACTTTGGATTTACAGGCTTCAGCCGCCAGAAACCTATCATTGGCATTTCTGTTTCTGATCGCGCCACTTGCTGAGGCTGGGGTCATCATGCCTGAACACATCAGGATTGATATCAACTCGACCCCGGGCCACATCAATTACGCCTTTGAAATGGAATACGACACCGGCGATCCCGACATGGCTGTCGATGTACTGTTTCTCGGCATCTTTTTCGCCACGTACGCCAGTGAGCGGGATGAGCCATGGCTGAGTGCAGCCTACATCGAGAATTTTCCTGAAACGTCCCATGACCTGAATGGCACGCTACGCCGGTTTCTCTTCGAGAAAGAATACGGCGGACAACGCTACGACTTCATGAATCGAGTTTCTCTGGAGGATACCTACGTCTTCGCCTTCGCAAGCGAGGTCTACTACACACCTACAAATTGCACGCCGTTTGCTGACGATTGTCCGCCTGCGCTGGCGGTATCGGGCTATGGCGAAACGCTGATTACCTTTTACGACGGCCAGGACGGTACTGACAATCCGGGCCCGGGAAATCCTGTTGATGTACCGATCCCAGGCAGTCTTCCTCTGGGCATGATCGCCGCGCTGGGTATCTTCCTGCGCAGCCGTTCTTCGGGTGCCGGCCGGCAATAGCTCAGAAAATACTCGGCTACTCGAGCATCTTGTCCGTATAATGCTCAACTGAAATAAAAGAACGAAACTATAAAACTTTTGAGCATATGGTTAGTCCCTGACGTTATGAAGATCCGCTTTGAGCAAACGAGCAAAGATTTCGGCGATCTGCCGGTCATAGACGATTTCGACAGCACGATAACGCCGGGTGAGGTTGTCGCGCTGGTGGGCCCATCTGGCTGTGGCAAGTCAACCTTGCTGCACCTGGCGGCAGGTCTCGAACTGCCAACCGGGGGCAAGGTCTATGCCGATGAACAAACGATCGATCGGCCTCATCCTTCCCGCACACTGGTGTTCCAGGAACATGCGTTATATCCCTGGCTAACGCTGACCGACAACGTGGCGCTGGCGCTGGAATTTCAGAAAGTGAAGCGGGACGAGGCCAGGCAGCAGGCTTTGCAGTGGCTAGACAAGGTCCAGTTGAAGGACTTTGCAAGCTACTATCCGCATCAGGTTTCTGGCGGCATGCGCCAACGGGCATCTCTGGCGCGCGCCTTCATCGCACGTCCTCAGGTTCTGTTGCTCGATGAACCTTTCGGAGCGCTGGATGCACTGACCAGAATGACCCTGCAGGACGTGTTGAGAGATTTGATTCGGGAAGTGCACCCCACAGTGCTACTGGTCACCCACGACGTCGATGAGGCGCTCTTCCTGGCTGACCGGGTGCTGGTGTTCAGCAGCCGGCCCGCGCGGGTGCTGAAGGAAATTCACTTGGCGCACTTGCCCAAGACGCATGATCTGTCCGCCTACACCTACGAGCGACGAGAGGTCCTGTCACTGCTCGGTATTGACGCAGAACAGCCTGACGCAAAATCTGGAACCGGAGGAATGTTTATATGAAACGATGGCTTGTTATCCCCCTCATGCTGGTGTTATCCAGCGTCAGTCTTGCGGCCGAAAAAATGAAAGTCGGCTTCGTTCGGGTTATGGACGATGCGCAGGCCATGGTGGCGTATGAAGGTGGCTACTATGAAAAGCATGGCCTCGATGTCGAACTCGTGGAGTTTGGTTCGGGTACCGACCTGATCAAGGCCATCGTGGGCGGTCAGCTGGACATGGGCGTGCTTGGCTTTTCCAATGCCTTTACCTGGGCCTCACGCGGCGCCGACCTCAAGATAGTGGGTGGGGCGCAACACGGCTATCACTCGATTGTGGTTCGCAATGACAGTGGTATAAAAACAGTCAAGGATCTCAAAGGCCATTCGCTAGCATCTCAAAAGGAGGGGAGTACAGCCGATATCGTTCTCAAAGGCGTGACATTGAAAGACGCCGGACTAAGCGATGATGATCTCCAGATTATGGGGGTCAAGCCTGCAGTGGCTGTACAGTCACTGGTCGGTGGCCGGGTCGATGCAGCTTTTCTGTTCGAGCCTTACGACCGAATCGCCCAACTCGTCGCACCGGTAAAGCAGATCTACGAGATAGGCGAAGTCTGGCCCTTCCCGTGCATGGTTGTGATCACCTCAGGCAAGACGCTGGAGAAACGCAAGGATGCCATCTGGGCCGCTCAGGATGCTCAGAAGGAAGCCATTGAACTCCTGGAAAACAAGCCTGCAGAAGCGGCCAAGCTCATTGCTGATTACTTCATCGCCGAGCCGACGCTGAAGACTCTGGAGCATGGGGACATGCCGCGCGAGCAGGTCATCGAGCAAGCCATCAAGACCCAGACATTCAGTGCGGTACTCACCGACAAGGAAGTCGAACGCATGCGTGAGCTGGCAGAAATCATGGTGGCGCGGGGCATCATGAAGCCCGATTCGCTTGATATCGACAAGGTGCTGGACCTGTCCTGGCAGAAAGCACGTGACCTGAACGCTACAGTCGATCAGCCTGCCAATGCGCAGGCCGCCAACCACCAGTAAATACACCACGACTGGCCCCGTGTCTGCTCAGGCACCCGGCTGGTCGATGTTTCAAGAGTCTTAGCTCCGAATGTCCTTATCGCGTCATCACAAGAAATTTGCAACGGCTTCTGCAGTCTTCCTGATACTGTTCCTTTGGCAGATCGCAGCCTGGATGCTGCCGGACTTTCTAATGCCGGACGTGCACACGGTATTCATCAGATTGGGGCAGGAACTTCAGACCGAGCAGTTCTACGAGGGGCTGATGGGCAGCCTGAGCAGGCTGGGTATCGGCTACGGCTCGGCGATGTTCTTCGGCATACTGCTTGGTCTCATCGGCGGTGTGCTCTATTTTTTCCGTTCCGCACTGAAGTCAGCCATCGTCATTCTGCAGTCGATTCCATCTATTGCCTGGGTGCCGCTGTTTCTGATCCTGATGGGTTTCGGTAGTCTGCCTATCATCGTGGTTATCGGCATTGGCGCATTCTTTCCGATGGCACTCAGTGTTATGAATGCGACAGAGAGCGTTCAGAAGGTCCACGTGTCAGTCGCTCGGGTGATGGGTGCGTCTCAGGCTGACCTGCTACGGCGGGTGTACCTGCCAGCGGTCATGCCCGAGCTGATTACGGGTGCGCAGCTTGCGTTCGGCAATGCCTGGCGTGCACTGATTTCTGCAGAGATGATCGTCGGTTTTGGCGAGGGCCTCGGGCGCTCGCTGGCTTATTCGGGTGAGATCGCTGATATGACGGGCGTGATGACCAATATTCTGGTTATCGCGATACTCGCAGCTGTGATCGACCAGGTGGTGCTCGAAGGGATCAAGCACCGGGTGCTGCGGTATCAGTACTTGTGATGTCCGTTGCCTGATTCCGGAGGGCCTCTATATCATCCCCGACCCGATAACCACCCGACCACACGTTACCCAGCCGATGTAGACAGAACCGTCACTGTCTAAGCCGTACCCGCATGCTTCAGCAAGCTCGAGCTTGCAGTGATAACTCGACGAATCATGGACTGCATCGCGCGGCAAGCCCTGAAAGTAGGGGCGCTTGAATTGGCAGTTGGGCGGAACCCAACTAGGCTTAACTTGCTGAGACCTGTCGCCCAGAGGTGTCGGCGAGCCTAATTCCAGTTGCCGGAGAACTACCGTGCGCGAATCAATAGCATTTCGATTTAGTCTCATCGCGAGCATTATCGTGGCGATGGTGTTGTTTTTGTTCGGACTCTATAACTACTCGACGACGGCTAAGCGCATCGAACAACAGCAGAGCGTCCAGGCTCAGGGCGTGGTAAACCGATTGCAGCTCAGCCTGCCAGCTGCAATCTGGAATTTCGAAACTGATCAGCTCAGGCGGATTATCGAAGCCGAGGTGCAGGCCACTGTCATTTACGGCATCTATGTGTCCGCTGGCGACAAGCACCTCGTGGGCGTTGTCAAGTCAGAGACCGGTGATCCGGTGGTCATGCAGACGGCTCTAGAGGATGCTGCAACGCATGATGCTGGCAAGATCCTGCACGCTCCGCTGATGTATGACAACGGGGGGAACCTCTCGGAGGTAGGCCGCCTGACCATCCTGATCGACGACTCTGAGCTCGAGGCTTTGCTTGCAGAGTCGGTGCTTCGCAATGCGATACAGATCGTCATTCTTCTGGCCATTCTCATCACGGCGTTGACCTTACTGATGCGCAGTATGGTGTCGAGACCCATTCAGCAGGTCGTCGGTGCGCTGGAAGGCATTTCCAAAGGAGAGGGCGATCTTACGTTCAGGCTACAGTCCAACCGAAATGATGAAATCGGCCGGCTGGCCACGGCTTTCAACGCTTTCATCGACAGAATTCACAGTCTGGTGGTCGAAGTAGTCCGGGCCGTCGATGAGATCGATGGCTCGACCGGCACCCTTGAAAAGATCGCGGTGCGCACCAGCGAAGGCGTTGATAGTCAGCGTCTCGAAACGGACTCAGTGGCTGCAGCCATGAATGAAATGAGCAGCACTGCGCAGGATGTCGCGAAGAGCGCCCGCCAGGCCGCAGATTCGGCATCACAGGCTGATGAGCGAGGTGAAACAGCCAAACAGGTCGTGCTTAATGCCATGGGGGCAATTCGCTCGCTGGCCACCGACATTCAGGTCAGTTCAGATGTCATTGGTGATCTTGAAAAAGATGTCGAGCACATCACTTCGATCCTCGAGGTCATTCGAGGTATTGCTGAGCAAACCAATCTACTGGCACTTAATGCGGCAATCGAGGCCGCCAGAGCAGGAGAGCAGGGTCGCGGCTTTGCCGTCGTCGCAGATGAAGTCAGGAATCTGGCCAGCAAGACTCAGCTCAGTACCGAGCAGATCAGAGAAATGATCATCAAATTACAGAGTGGTACCCAGAAGGCAGTAAATGGAATGCAGACCAACCGAAGACTCGGTGAACAAACGATTCACCAAGTAACAGAAGTCGAGCATGAACTCGCTTTCATCGCCGAGGCCATTACTTCCATCAATGCCATGAACACCCAGATTGCCCATGCCGCAGAAGAGCAGACCAGCGTTGCAGAAGATATCAATCGCAGTCTTGTTCGCATCGTCGATATAGCAGAGGACACCGCACACAGCAGCCATGATGCACGATCGTCAAGCAAGCGAGTGGCTGATCTTGCGGCAGGCGTGCAGGGGCTTGTAAAGCTGTTCAAGGTCTGAAAATACTACTCGCCGTGTGGCGGCTCTGATCGAGAAGGTAGGTGATATGAAAATGCGGAATGGCGTACTTACGATTCTACTCAGTCTTATGTGGGTTCCGGCCCAGGCTGAAACTTACAAGGTGGGCGTGGAAGATATCGATTATTATCCGGTGTACACGACACGTGATGGTCAATATAGCGGGTTCGCGAAAGACCTTCTGGACATGTTTGCCGAGGCACATGGTCACAAGTTCGAATACAAAGCTTATCCGATTGCACGGTTGATCGGGACCTTCGTGGAAGGGCAAGTCGACTTCAAATTTCCCGATAATCCAAACTGGGCCGGTGATGCCAAGAAAGGCAAAACGGTTCATTACAGTGAGCCAGCTCAGCCATATACCGACGGCACGCTGGTTTTGCCGAAGCATAAAGGCAAAGGCCTAGATGCTTTGGGGAAGCTTGGCATCGTGCGGGGCTTTACGCCTTGGGATTACCTTGGCTCGATCGAACAAGGTAAGGTGCAGCTCAACGAGGTTTCTAACGTTGAAGCTATGATAAATTTGGGACTGAGTGAACGCGTGGGCGGTGTTTACTTTAATGTGGATGTGGCTCGCCATGTTCTCGCTGAACAACTCAAAAAACCGGGTGGGCTGGTATTCGATGACACCTTGCCACACACCAGATCCCAGTATCATCTATCGACAATTAAGCATCCTGAACTCATAGAGCAGTTCAACGTGTGGCTGGTAGCCAATGCGGATAAGGTAGAGAAGCTTCGGAAGCAGTATGGGTTGAATTAAATCCGGATGCTTGTTCATGTGGCGCTGAGCGTTAGGGACGACAGAAGCAGTCTGCATCAGCCAGAGGGGTTACCAGGCCTGATGGGTTTCGGTATCAGTACTTGTGATCTGGATTTTCCAATGCGCTACGGATAGCTGCCTCCACATAGTCTGGTTCGGCACGGTTCAAGGAAACAGCCTCACATCCCTGAAATCGACAGAATCGGGCGATCGAGTCCAGGAAGGCTGCAACGAAACGAAATAGGTCAAAATCGTGTCGGTCAAGGTATAGCGACTTGATCTCCAGATACCCGCTTTTGCGATGCGCCTTGCAGTCCATTCGCCCCACGAATTCATCCCGGTACAGTAACGGAAGGCTGAAATACCCATGCCTTCGTTTGTCAGCTGGGACATAACATTCAATCTGATAGTCGTATTGGAATAGTGCTCTGAGCCGTTCGCGCTGAATAACGCTGTTGTCGAACGGCGAAAGGATCACGATTCTGTCTTTCAAGCGGGGAAGCCTACGTTCGAGTGCACCCGCTTCCATGAAGAATATCTCACCGCCGCTGACCTGTACCTGCTCCAGAGAACGCTGCGCCAGCCTTTCAGCAACCAGTCTCTTCACAGCCTTGCGTAGGCTCGTATTCCGGCGCAGGTAGGTCACGCCCTTTAATGAAATCAGGCCATGACAGCGCAGTTGTTGGTCGAAGATGTGCGTGGCGAACTCGTCATCGCTGGGCATTGAAGAATCCACATGAGGCGGTAGAACCCGCTCAGTAAGATCGTAAGTTTTCTGAAAGCCCTCACGATTGCTGACCATCAGGTCGCCCTGCATATACAGCTGTTCAAGCGCCTTTTTCGCTGGCTTCCAGTCCCACCAACCTGCACGTGAGCTTGCGTCAGTCTCGAGGTCTCTGGATCGCAGCGGACCGTCGATGCGTATTCGGGCCAGCAACTCGTTCATAAGTTTAACATCACGAGTCTTGAACCAGTGCGTCTGTCCGCTCTTGATCGCGTGCTTGTAAGGCAGCGAGAAGCGGAAGTCTGCCATGGGCAGAAACGCAGCCGCGTGTGCCCAGTACTCGAAAATGTCACGGTCGAGCAACATCTGGTGCGTCATTGAGGGCTCGAAATCGGGCACCCTGGAATGGAGAACATGATGATGCGCGCGCTCTACCACCGATATGGTGTCGATCTGAACATAGCCGAGATGACCAATGGCTCGTCGTGCTCCAGCGAGGCCGCGCCCGAAGGGCTGGGTCTGTAGCAGACCTTGTGCGGACAGGGCGAGGCGACGTAGGCGAGTCAGGTCTTGTGGGCGTTCAAGTACGATCATGGCTTCGGTCGTCGGAGCCTGGAAAGTTGAGCGCTCCCCAAGCGTACAGCGCCTCCATCACAGGAATCAGTGTCTTTCCGTAATCGGTGAGCGAATAGCTGACGTTCAATATCTTCCCTCAATTACATGGCGCTCAATGAGTTGATCCCGTTCCAGCTCTCGCAGCTGTTCAGTCAACACCTTCTGGCTGATAGGAGCCATGCCAGCCTTTATCCCGCCGAATCTCATCGACTGCTCGATCAGGGCATGAATGATCATCGGCTTCCATTTGCCACTGATCAGGCAGAGCGTCGAAACCACAGGACAGTTCAGGGGATTATCGGAGTTTTGTCTCTTCTCCAGCATACCAGTTACCAAAATGTGCCTAATTGACGGCATTCGCTGCCCACATATACTCGCCGACAAATCAGTACTTTGCGGCCTGACCATATGAATGAAAGATTAACTGAAGCGAGCATACACAGAATACCCATTTTCCCCCTGGGAATGATCAATGCGTTTCTATTGGTGAACGCAAGCGGATGCGTTCTGATCGATACAGGTCTGCCTGGGACAGAGAGCAAAGTCAGCCGAGTACTGAAATCGCTGGACCTGAGCTTCAGAGACATCAAGCTGATCGTTATCACCCATGCGCATATCGATCACGCCGGCAACACCGCAAAACTAAAATCGCTTTCGGGCGCGCCAGTCGTCGCACACCTGAACGATTTGCCTTATTTCACCCGAGAAAAGGTAATGCACTTCTGTAGCACTGGTTGGTTCGGCTGGCTGTTCAGCAAGACCGGCGCTATTCAGCAGCCATACGAGCCATTCCAACCGGATATCCTGCTCAGCGCGCAGGACAGCTTCAGCCTCAGTGGGTATGGCTTTGATGGCGAGGTCGTTCCTACCCCAGGGCATACCGCCGGTTCGATTTCTGTGGTGCTCGATAACACTCAGGCTATCGTGGGTGATCTTGTTTCTTCGGGCATTTTGCTCGGTGGGGTTATCAGAACAGGCAAGGCAAAGCGGCCACCGTTCGAGGACAACCCGTTAATGGTCAGTCAGGAACTGCAGTCGATTGCAGACAGGGGTGTGTCTACATTCTTCATGGGGCATGGCGGACCGTTGCCCCGGCAGGAAGTATTGCGGCATATCGAGAAGTTGAAGGCTATCGGGAAGCCTTGCAAGCACCATTAGCGACTGCCTTGCTGCCATAGCCGCCTGATGATCAGGGCAACTTGAACAATGTACCTTGGCCCATTATCGACACCGATCCGGCCACGTGCACGCCTGTGATGTCATCACGGGTGCCGGTCACCGTCACCTCCAACTCACTCGGGCGATTGATAAAATGCCCCTGTCGCAGCTTGATCGGTCCGGAGGTTAGGGCGAGTCCATGTTTCACAGCAAAACAACCGACTGGTCCCGCCGCGCTGCCAGTTGCGAGGTCTTCCAGCACCCCGTCATTATTCCAATGACGTCCCTCAAATGTCTGCGGATCGAATAGGTAGGCGTAGTCTGCACCTATTTGCTCGAGTCGATCTTCCAGATTGGGTACGCAGATCCGCGCGTCCTTCAAATTAGAGGCTACGGGAATGATGAGATAGCGCAGTCCAGTTGAAATGACCTGGGGACGGTATGGAGCAATATCTGCGAGATTCAGGCTGAATGCATTAGCAAACCAGGCTATCTGTTCGGTACTTAATTCAGTAAGGAATTCTGGCCGCCCTTGATCCAGCGATCCCTCGTATCTATTGACGCCGGGAATGCCGGTTCGTCGGACGTCCACGGTAACGGTACGACTGCCTGGAAGTTCTACATTCCACGTCTGAGTCCCAGCACTATTCTCGCTACGAGCGTGCATAGCACAAGCAGCGCCGAGAATCGGATGGCCAGCAAATGGAAGTTCTTCGCTAAGATCGAAAATGCGGGCTCGGAAGGCGTTGGCCGCTTGGTCTGACCACACGAAAATTGTTTCAAAGTGCCGAAGTTCCTGCGAAATCTGCAGCATCTGGCTGGTTGTGAGTTCTGGTGGGTCCACGAATACTGCTAGCGAGTTGCCAGTGTAGGGGCGGGGAGCGAAGACATCGCAGTGTATATAGTTCAAGCACATAAGATCTTCATCCGAATCGCGCGCTGGTTTGAAACTGCTCAAATTACAGGTCCCCACTCTGATGGGCAATGATCTCAAATAGTTGTTGATGAATCGACTTCCTCTCTACATTAACGGCGTCCTGACACACGAATTCAGCTTTCTCTTCTGCCAGTATAGCGATCGCGTCAGGCTTGCAGATCTGCATGAAACTAAAATGAGAAGCACCGGCTATCTCGGAATAGCGAAGGCCCGTGCTGTCGCTATTCAGATGAGACTTCAACTGCAGGGCAGGCGGGACGTTTCGGTCAAGCTCCGCGCCAATTACCAAGGTGTCTGCCGACAGCTCCTGCAAGCTGCCAGGCAATATGGCAGGTACGAAGCCAGGCGCGATGGCCACCGAGCGTTTCACTCTCTTGTCTCTGTGATCGCCGGAAATCATGAGGCGATCGTTTTGGGACAGCTCTTCAAACGCGTCCTGGAAGTAATTGCAGGAAACGTCGGTATTCAATGAGCAGTATTTCTCGTAGCCGGACATATCCAGTCTGGCTCCAGCCAATGCCAAAGCCGTATATCCACCCAGGGAAAAGCCGACAACGGTAATGTTGTCCTTATCGATATGGGAGGCGAACTTGCTCGATAAAATCTCGCTGATCAGGAAGGAGACGTCTCGTGGCTGCTCCCACAATCTGATAACGCTTTCTGGTGTGGCTTGGCCCGTCGTGTAATCAGGATGGTTGGCCGATACGACCAAAGCACCGCTTTCTGCTAGAGCGCTGCCAAGCCAGGACAGGTTCTTCCAATTCCCTGAGGTGCCGTGGACAAGGAAATAGACTGGCAACTGTTGTCCTACAGGGTTTGCATTTGCCGCGGCCTTGAAACCATAGAACGCGGGATTCTCGGCCAAAAGTTCTTCTGATTGTCCTTTGCTCGTCGGATAAAGAACTCTTGCCTCGATGGATCTATTTCTTGATGTATCCTCATAGTATTCTGTGGAAATGCCGATACTACTCAGGCACAGCGGGCTGAAGATGGATAAACTCCAAAACACGATATTTCTCAGCCTTGAACGTTTGGCCTGGAAGTCCCTGGCGAACGGCTTCAATGTAGGATTTAGGACTAGTGAAGATTGAGGCTGGCAAACCAAAAACAGCGCAACCTTCGTTGTTGGCTAGCATATCGTTGTCTCACCTATTCATCAGAGTGATGATGACACATCATTGTGATGTGCATATAGAGAGAGCTATGGTCGAAGCGCTCAAGGTCACTTCGAAAGGATTCTGGCCTTCCATCGCCTCAATAGACGGTCAGCTGAAAATATTGTTAACCACCCCAGTCCAACGTTAATCGAGAAGTTAAGCAAGGAGACGGACGTAGCATATTCCTGGGGGAGCATGACATGGTAGATCTGTGGAAAGGAGGGTGGGTCCAGTTGGGTTGGAGTGCTCCCCATCCGCTAGACCATAGGGTATGTTAGGTTTTCCCAATCTGAAGGGGAACCAACATGAAGAGGAACAGATTCACCGACGAGCAGATCGTCACAATACTTCGGGAAG
>TARA_R100000306_G_scaffold62552_1_pt1 | contig 49504 bp, 49 predicted proteins | sample TARA_R100000306 | Tara Oceans TARA_R100000306 (sample SAMEA2620824) | marine metagenome | biome: marine biome (ENVO:00000447); feature: mesopelagic zone (ENVO:00000213); material: "saline water (ENVO:00002010), including plankton (ENVO:xxxxxxxx)" | depth 1000 m | reverse complement strand
CCACTTCAGTTCGCGACCCACGCCGTAGGTTTCCAGCAGATACTCGGCAACGAGTTCGCCGACGAAGCTGGTGGCGCCAAATATGATCAGGTCATACTGGGGTGATGTCTCCTGAGCCTTTGCCGCCTTCCCGGCAGTCTTTGGCGCCGGTGCAGCAGGTTTGGAAGCCTTTTTGGTGGTGGGGCCGTTCTTCTTTGTTGTCATGTAGAGTCCTTATGGTGATTATAAATCCAGTGCGCTATTGAGCAGCTGAATTGGCAACAGTAACAGGCAGTTTTGCCACAGCGCGCCTGACCTGTGGCATTGCGTGAATTCTGTCGTTCTCGAATTTACCGACTTTTCGAAATCTTACCAACAACATACGTGCGACCTGCTCGCCCTGTGCCCGGTTTCGCCCGTGCTTTTGCAGAACAGCAAGGATCTCGTCTTCGCTCACGTCGGTCCGGTGTCGATGCAGCTCGAGTATTTCCCGCGCCGCGGCCTCATCCTTCGGGTCCGTCGACTGGAGGTTCGTAAGTATGAGATAGCCAAATACTGCGGCCACTATGATGCCGATGATATAGGTCATATTGTCGTGTCCAATTGACGAGCCTGGTGGGGCGAGTGCTGCATCGCCTGTCGAACCCTGGCTTGAAGCACCGGTACGAACTCGTCTTCAAACCACGGATTTTTCTTCAGCCAGGCGGTGTTACGCCAGGACGGATGAGGCATGGGCAGCAGAATCGGTTCGCCTGCCCTAGGTGTCACCATGGCGGAACGCCAGTTCGCCACGCGTGCGGTCATGGATAGATGACGCAGCTCCGGCAGGTGCCAGCGCTGGGCATACTGGCCGATAAGCAGCACCAGGTCGAGCTGCGGCATAAGCTGCGCCATGAGCCGATCGCGCCATCGCTCGGCACACTCGGGCACGGGCGGTTTGTCGCCGCCCTTACCAGTTTTGCCACTGCCGTCATAGCCTGGAAAGCAGAATGCCATCGGCACAATGGCAAATTTGCCTGATTCATAGAAAGCTTCTTCATCGACGCCCAACCAGCTGCGTAGCCGCACACCAGAGGGGTCGTAAAAGGGCAGACCCTTCAGGTGGGCCTTGTTTCCCGGCGCCTGGCTGAAGATGCCGATACGAGCCGCGGGTGGGAGCTGGAAGACCGGCTTCGCTTCCGGAATCAGACCGGCATGCTCACAGAAGCGGCACTGGCTGATCTCGTCTGCAATTGTCATTAATTTAATGCGTCGGTTCAATTGACACCCGTGGTCCTGCAGACCATTATCAAAATATCAGTGGATGACGAAAGGCAATAATAACAAGCGATGCAGTCCAAATCCCGTCTGGTCGAGGAATTAACCGACTTCACTCTCGAGTTGCTTGGAGACGAGCGCAGGAGAGCGCTTGCTATTAGCCCTCCGGAAGGCAGGGCGGCATCAAACGGAGTGTCCGGCAGCCTGACTCGCACCTCTCGTGGAGCCATTACCACGGCGATTCGCGAAATTGTCGATCCTTCACCGCTGAAGCTGACGCCAGAGCTCAAGATCGCTACGGTACTCATTGCCGACATTCGTGGCTTTACCCAGCTCACTGCCTCCAATCGTCCTACCCAGATCGTCGCCCTGCTCAATTTCTTCTTCACCAGAATGGTGGAGCTCATCTACAAGTACGATGGTTTCGTCGACAAGTTCATGGGCGATAGCGTGATGGCTGTTTTTGGCCTGAAGAACAAGCGCAAGCCCCGCCGTTCGAGTCTCGATGCTGTTCGCTGTGCTGCAGAAATGCAGCATGCCATGGAAGAAGTAAATTTGTTTGCAGCCCGGCTGGGCCTCGATGCCGTCTATATCGGCGTTGGACTGAACTGCGGCGAAGTCGTGGCGACCACCCTCGGGTGCGAATCGCACGGTGAATACACGGTGATTGGCGAGACGGTGAACGTTGCCGCGCGAGTCGAAGCCCACAGTCTGCGAGGGCAGGTGCTTCTGACGGCACCACTGTATTCACTGGTCTCGCGTTATGTTGCTGTTGGCGAACCGGCAGACGTCTTCGTGAAGGGGCAGCCACGGCCGCTACGGATATTCGAACTTACCAGTGTTGAGCTTGCCGCCGACCCGGATTCAGTAGTCGAGGAGCCTGGTTCGTCCAGGACCTTGCATATACCTCGCTGTGACGATCGCAAGAGCCCTCGCGTGCCTGTGCATCTGCCAATGCAGTACTGGCGCATAGAAGGTACGACCATTGCTGCGCAGGTGGGTGAGGGTGAGATACTTGACCTGGGTTACTACGGCATGCGCGCCCGCACAAGCGAGTTTCTCGAGCCCTTTTCCAACATCAAGTTTCCCTTCAGCCTTGCCATGGCCTCGCCCACTGACCATGACATCTATGCCAAGGTTCTGCGGACCAGCAAAGACAGAAACGACTATATCAGCAGCCTTGAGTTTACGGCCATTCCGGCTCATTGTGAGCGTTCGTTGCACTCCTTCATAGACAGAACCCTGGCCTGATCAGTATCGTTCCGGTTCTGGAGTCGTAGTACTCTGCACAGTTAAATCCAGTCAGTCATTCCAAAAGGAAGCCATCGCATGAAATCACGCGCTGCTGTCGCCTTCGAGGCCGGTAAACCCCTTGAAATTGTGGAGATCGATATTGAAGCCCCCAAGCGAGGTGAGGTGCTGGTCAGGATGATAGCAACCGGTGTGTGTCATACCGATGCCTATACCCTGTCAGGCGATGACCCGGAGGGTCTATTCCCCTGTGTGCTGGGGCATGAGGGTGGTGGTGTGGTGGAAGCGCTTGGTGAAGGCGTTACTTCCGTGGCCGTTGGAGACCACGTCATTCCGCTCTATACCCCTGAGTGTGGCGAGTGCAAATTCTGTCGCTCAGGAAAAACCAATCTCTGTCAGGCGATCCGATCCACGCAGGGGCGGGGCCTCATGCCCGATGGTACTTCGCGGCTCAGTTACAAGGGACAGATGATCCACCACTACATGGGCACCTCCACTTTCTCTGAATATGCCGTCATTCCTGAGATCGCATTGGCCAAGATCGATGAGGCCGCGCCGCTCGATAAGGTATGCCTGCTAGGTTGTGGCGTCACGACAGGTATCGGTGCGGTCACGCATACGGCCAAGGTGGAGCCGGGCGCTACGGTAGCTGTGTTTGGTCTTGGTGGGATCGGCCTCAGCGTGATACAGGGTGCCGCGATGGCGGGTGCCGGACGCATCATTGGTATCGACCTGAATCCTGACAAGTTCGAGCTGGCGAAGCAGATGGGCGCCACTGATGTGCTCAATCCGGACGATTTGTCGGAGGGCCGGGCAGGCTTGCAACAGGCGATTGTCGACATGACTGATGGCGGCGTGGATTACTCGTTCGAATGCGTGGGCAATGTCGATCTCATGCGAACGGCGCTTGAGTGCACCCACAAGGGCTGGGGCGTCTCCGTCATCATCGGCGTGGCCGGTGCCGGCAAGGAAATCAGTACACGGCCATTTCAGCTGGTCACGGGGCGCGTGTGGAAGGGCTCAGCTTTCGGTGGCGTCAAAGGCCGGACCGAATTGCCTGGCTTTGTCGACCAGTACATGTCTGGTGACATCAAGATCGATCCCTTCGTTACTCATACCATGAAGCTCGAAGATATCAATAAGGCGTTTGACGCACTGCATGCGGGTGAAAGTATCCGTACAGTCATACTTTTCTAGGGACCGCACCGCGTAGTGCAGCCAGGAGGCACGATGAAACTTCTCGAGACCAACAAGTGTTTTGATGGCGTCTGGCAACGGTACAGCCATGCTTCGGACGTCTGCCGATGTGAAATGACCTTTTCGGTCTATCTGCCGCCCGGCTGCAGTGCAGCGCCGGCGGGTAATCCTTCGAAAGACCGCAAACCCGCGTTGCTGTGGCTTTCGGGGCTGACCTGTACCGACCAGAATTTCGTGCAGAAAGCCCACGCGGCGGCGGCTGCTTCGGCGGCGGGTTGCATTCTGCTGGTGCCCGATACCAGCCCGAGAGGACTGGGCATAGCAGGCGAGGATGAGCGATACGACCTTGGTACCGGTGCTGGGTTTTATGTCGATGCGACCCAGGCTCCGTGGCGTGACGGCTACCAGATGTTCAGCTACATCAGTGAAGAATTCCTGGCCTTGGTGAATGAGCATTTTCCTGTGTCTCCGGCACATCTGGGCATTGCCGGCCATTCGATGGGTGGCCACGGCGCCCTGGTCCTGGCGCTGAGGCGCCCGGATCTGTTTCGATCAGTCAGTGCCTTCGCACCGATCTCTGAACCCAGTCAGTGTGACTGGGGCCGGCGTGCCTTCACAGCCTATCTGGGTTCCGACGACACGGACTGGTCGCAATACGATGCCTGCAGTCTGATCAGAAAGGGCACCACGGGCGTTTCAAGGATAAGGGTGGAGCAGGGCAGTGCAGACAATTTTCTCGAGCAAGGCCAGCTAAGGCCGGAGGCCCTACAGGAGGCCTGTGAGAATGCGGGCATAGAACTCGATTACCACCTTCGCCAAGGGTATGACCATAGTTACTTCTTCATTCAGACCTTTATTGCGGATCACATCAGCTATCATCTCGAGCAGCTGAAGCATCCGGATACGATTAACGCTGGTCAGCTGCAGACAGGTCTGGCGTCAAGGTGAGAAAAAGCGTCGGTTTCAGCTGTAGGGCTTTCGTACAAATATTATTCCTGGTTTTAGGCGGTCAGATACTGTTTGCCGGCTCGTTGGCTGCAGCGCCTCCGGCGGCATCTTCAGGCGCCCAGACTGATGGCGATACCGGTTCGCCGGCGTATCGAGCCGCCCAGGAGGACGTGCCATCCAAAGCCGAGATCGAGGCGCTCAAGGCGCGTATCGAAGCGCGCGATCTGCCAGAAGTTGATAAACAGGAGCTGCTGGATCGGCTCGAGAAAATCAGCGTCTACAAAAAACAGGCGCGTACAGATAAGAAGCAGGCGAACGAGTATCAGGAGAGGCTGGACAACGGGGCGGAGGATCTCAAGACCCGTGAGCTCGTCACTCAGCGCTTGCAGAGGGAGAAGGAGCCAGACCTGGTTGCCCAGGATGAGGATCTTTCAGCGCCGCTGTCAGAGCTTGACCCGGCCAGGCTCGCCGAGCTGCAACAGGTGCTCGAAGGCCGTCTCGTCGAGTCTGAAACTGAGCTGGAGCAGCTCAATAGCCGGCTTGAAAGCCTGACAGCGGAGCTGACAGAGCTAAGGTCCAGGCCAGACCAGGCTCGACGGGAGCTGAGCGAAATCAATGATCGACTAACTCGAATCGACATTGCTCTGCAGACCTATGACAGTCAGCCCGACCTGCCATCGGTCGATAAGGCTTTTGCTGCGCTCGTGGAGGAAGAGGCCGAGGATTCGACCACGGCGCCGATGGCGCAGGCGCTCTCGGACATGGAGTCGCTCACTGAGCGATGGGCGCTGTCGGCTGAAGCCCTCGCGCTTACCGAAAAAGCCCTACGTAACCAGATCGAACTGTCGAGCCAGCCGCTTCGCAGTGATCTTATCGAAGCCGAACGCACGCTTATGGCGATCAAGGCAGAGCGCCTGACCAAGCTGGTGCGACTGCTCCAGCAGCGTATGGCGGATCTCAAGATCGAAAAAGCGAGTCGTCTCAAGGCTTACGTCAAATCGGATGTGCAGGCAAGCGGTCAGAAGCTTGGGCCCGGTGAGAAGGTCATTGCTAACGCCCAGCAACATAACCTGGCTCTGAGCGATGACCTGTTACGGCGAACACAGTCTACAGAAGTCATCGATCGCAATGTGGCTGCTGCCAACGACGAACTTGCTGACATTCGTGAACGCTTCCGCTATACCCGAAGCAAGGTCGAGGTGGCTGGTCTCAGTCAGGCGCTCGGCCAGATTCTTCTCGAAGAACGCAGGCAGCTCAGAGAACCACGCCTGCTCGAAGCACGGGCGCTCACAAGTCAGGATCTTATAGCTCGTGCGGGTCTGTCCCAGATTCAGAACTCTGAGATGCGCAGGGAGCTGCGCGACCTCGATGACTACGCTGAACGCTTGTACCGGCGCGAAAAAATCAAGCCAGACGTGATGGCGCAGTCGGAATTCGTGGAGCGGATGATTCCTGTGCTGGAGACGCGCCGCGGCATTCTGGATGAGCTGACCAGCGCCGATCAATCCTATCTGCAAAGTCTCAGTGAACTCGATTACGTTCTGACGCAACTAGATGACCAGGCCGAAACCTTCCAGGCCTTCATCAATGAACGCCTGTTGTGGATTCGCAGTAGCCCGGTCGTCGACACCGGCATGCTTTTGGGCATAGGCACCCAGGTTCGTGAGCTTTCGCGATTTCAGCACTGGCGAGGGATGCTGTCTGACCTCAAACAGAGCCTGAGCTTTGGCCTGGTCTGGTGGATTGGAGCCATTCTTGCCCTTGCGGCCTATCTGCGCAGGTACAGTCTGAAAAAGATGTTGCGCGAATATGCCGTGCCGCTTGGCCGGTTGAGTACTGACAGTTTTGCATGGTCGGCAAAAGCGCTCGCGGTAACACTGTTACTGGCACTCCCGTGGCCGGTCATTTTCTGGTGTATCAGTCTGGCACTTGAGCAGACGCCAATGGAGAGCCGTCCCGCCGTTGCACTGGCCGCCTCGCTTCGGGGTATGGTCTCGCTGTTGTTCTACCTGCAAGTCATCCGCATGCTATGCATACCGGACGGCATTGCCGTGGCGCACCTGCGATGGCCCCGGGAATATGTCGAAATGATATACCGCGATCTCAACCGCTTCCTTTACCTTGTTCTACCGCTGATCCTGGTGGCAAGTTTCGTCATCAATTTCGACTTCGGTTCCGGCGTTGGCGCACTGCCGAATCTCGTGCCACTGCTGTCACTGACGGCGCTGGGCTATGCCTTGATGAAACTGTTCAACAAGGATAGAGGTGTTATCAGAATCTATCTGCGTTACCGGCATCGGGAGGCATCCTCGAAGGTTCACAAGTTCCTTATTCTGTGTTCGACACTGATCCCGGCGGTGCTGGCCGCAACGGCCTTGCTCGGTTATCTCTACACCGTAGGCACGGTCTTCGTTCTGATCAGCGATACCATCTTCCTGCTGGTCGCCCTGCTGATAATTCACCTCCTCATGGTACGCGGCATCATACTCGCCCAGCGAAAAGTGGCCTACCAGCGAGCCATCGAGAAGCGAAATGCGGCACGTCTCAGCGCCAGGGCGGCGGCCGCCTCGCCAGCTCAGGTCTCTGACGAGAGCGAAGCGGTGCGCAACCCGGAAATCACAATAGCCGTGGAAGCAGCGGCTGAGGCAGAGCAGGAGTCGAGCCTTGATATTGCCGTGCTCAGCAAGGGCATGCGTGAGCTGCTGAGTACTGTCATGCTTGCGGCCGGAGCGTTTGGCCTATGGTTCATCTGGGAGGATGTGCTGCCGGCTTTCAATATCTTTGAGGAAGTCGCTGTCTGGCAGTACACGGAAGGTACTGGCGAAGAGGCTCGCATCGTGCCGGTCACCCTGTTCGACCTGGGTCTGTCGATTTTCGTTATCGTGCTCACTATTTTTGCCGCCCGCCGCATTCCGGCCCTGCTGGAATTTGCCGTGCTGCAGCGCATTGCGATGGGGCCAGGTGGCAGCTACACCATCAGGACCCTGTCAGGCTATCTCGTGGTAGGCGTAGGGATTATCGTGGCACTGGCACAAGTGGGGGCAAACTGGTCGCAGATCGGATGGATGGCGGCGGCGCTCAGTGTCGGCATCGGTTTCGGTCTTCAGGAAATTGTTGCCAACTTTATCAGCGGACTCATCATTTTATTCGAGCGCCCGATACGCGTTGGCGACGTGGTGACGGTCGGTGATACGGATGGTGTGGTGACGAGAATCAAGATTCGCGCCACGACAATCAGGAACTGGGACAACAAGGAGCTGCTGGTTCCCAACAAGGAGTTCATTACCAGCCGCCTGCTGAACTGGACACTCACGGATGAGACCACGCGTCTGCTGATACCTGTGGGCATCGCTTACGGCTCCGATCCGCGCCAGGCCATGCAGATCATCAGGAAGGTAGCTACTTCGCACCCCAATGTCCTTGCCGAGCCTGCGCCTCTTGTTTCATTCGAGACCTTCGGAGACAGTGCCCTGCAGATATTCCTGAGAGCATTCGTAGGTGAACTCGCACTGCGTATTCCGGTGGCTACAGAGCTCAACACGCAGATTTACGAGGCTCTGAACGAGGCGGGTATCTCAATTGCCTATCCGCAGCGTGATGTGCATCTCTCGACGAGTCAGCCGCTCGAGATGCGGCTACTGCGTGAGCAGGATACTGGCAGCGTTGCATCGCCGGAAGGGCAGTGAGCCGTTCATGGTGCGACGGTCAGATCCGGGGCGAGCAAGGATGGATGGCAGCGATAGATCAAGCCGCTATGAGTACCGCGTCCCTTAAGCTTATAGTTTACCCGGTTGCGTTTGATGATGAAGGCCCGGACAAGCTGCTGTCTGTATTGGAAGACCACTGGATCGCCTTCAGCGAAGGGCCTGGATGCAACTTCGCTGTCATGACGCCGCGGTGGCGCCACGCTCGCCTCGAATACGTCTGAACTCGCTAGCTGCGGTGGGAGCAGGGCCTTGAGCTGGTGTTGCGCCAGCTCGAGATCGAGCCGGTCATGCAGCCTGTGCAGGGTGGCGTAGAAGGCGCTGTTGTGTACGCTGCGATATCTGCGCTTCCTTTCCACCGTCTGCAACAGGTGGGCGAATTCATGCAGGCAGGTCTGCAGCAGCGCCAGGCAAAGGCTAACGCGTCCGCCGAAGAAGCCATAACGACGGATCTCCCTGACGGTCAGCCAGCGTTCAAGCGAGCCCGTACCGTGCAGAGCGGACTGCCACTTGTCGACGATCATCTTCTGACCAAACACGATGAGGTGAGTGCGCCGGGCCGAGTCGAAGCGATGGTAGGTCGCTCTGCCAGTACCCACACGACACTGCAGCTCGTGGTTGAGATACAGTGCATCCGAGGCGTAAGCGGTCTGCCATAGCCGGGACTGCGTGTATTCGCACAGGGCCAGGCCCGTAAGCCTGGCTATCTCGGCTTGCGACAGGGCTGAAGCACCGTGCAGGCCGCGCTCGAATCGTTTTCCGCGTTCATTCATTTACAGGTAACACGTCAATTCTATGGAAATATTTCTGGTAGGCGGTGCGGTACGTGACGAACTTCTGGGTCGACCTGTCGTCGACCGTGATTATGTCGTTACCGGTGCTACACCTGAAGAACTCATCGAAGCAGGATTCACGCAGATCGGCAATGATTTTCCGACCTTCCTGCATCCGCAGACACATGAAGAGTATGCGCTCGCTCGCACCGAGCGCAAGGCCGGCAAGGGACATACAGGATTCATTTGTGATTTCAGTCCGGATCTTACGCTTGAAGAAGACCTGCAGCGCAGGGACCTTACCATCAATGCCATGGCTCGAGGTCCTGGAGGTGAACTGATTGATCCTTATGGCGGCCAGACGGACCTGAAGCACCGCTTGTTCAGGCACGTATCCTCCGCCTTCGTAGAGGACCCGCTACGTGTGCTCAGGGTTGCGAGATTTGCGGCCCGTTTCCCGGAGTTCAGCGTTGCTGAAGAAACTCGCATCCTGATGACCGAGATCGCTGCGTCAGGAGAACTTCAACTGCTGACGCCAGAACGCGTCTGGAAAGAAATGAGTCGCGCGCTCCTGGAGTGTCGTCCCTCACGGTTCTTTGAGGTCCTGATGCAATGTGCTGCGATTCAGGCATTATTTCCTGAATTTAATTTCGTTGAAATGCAGTGGGATCGCACGCTTCAGGCACTTGATGCCGCCGCTACGGCGGAAGAGTCATTGTTTGTCAGGATGGGCATCATCGCCTGTGCGCTCGAACAGGAGGCTGCTGATAGCCTGAACCAACGCCTGAAGACACCGAAGCAGGCGCTGCTGACCTGTAGGCTCTGCGCCAATAAGTTTAGTGTAATCAGTGGGCTGCTAAAAAATGAGGTCGCTGTCGAGGGCAGAGCCGAAGTTCTGTTGGAACTTTTCGAGACAGCAGATGCCTTTCGCCGTCCCGAACTTATACAGGACTGCCTCAAGGCATGTCTGTACTTTTTATGTACAGAGGCGCAGTGTTACGAAGAGATTCAGGATGTAGCTTTACGTAATAGTGCGGTCAATACACCCCTGATCGACCTGTGTACACTTCCACACCAGGATAAACGGCCTTGGGGTCTCTCCTACCAGGTAGTCGTAGCCTCACTGGCCGCAGCAGCATCGGTAGACGCCAAGGAATTGATAAAAAAAGGTTTCAAAGGCATAGAAGTCGGTAGGGAGTTACGCAAGGCTCGTCTGGAGGCCGTACAACGGTTTCTTGCGTAGCAGAGCATAGCGTCTTCCGGCTCGGGGAAATAAACAGAATGGTTCAAAGTTTTTCACGCGTTACTTCATTTGCTGCCGGTTCGCGGCTGCTTCGCTGGCTGTTGTTGGTGACAGCAGCTGTTCAGCTATCGGCCTGTGGTGGTGGCAGCGGCGGGTCCGACGGATCCGCGCCACCAGCAAACCCAGGCGGATTGCCGATCCCCGGGCAGGGCTCGGGCGCACCCCTGCCGGCTGGACAGTATCGTGTAGGCGGCACAGTCGAGGGTCTGGAGGGCGAAGTCAGGCTGATCGAGCGGAGCGGCGCTGAGGTGCTGGTGACGCAGAATGGACCCTTTGTTTTTGAGGCGGGCGTCGCAACCGGCAATCCTTACGAAGTTCAAGTGCTCGTGCCACCAGCGGGTCAGTCCTGCACCGTCACGAATGGTAGCGGTACGGTAGAATCGGCGAATGTTTCCTCGGTTCTGGTGAGCTGTGCGAATGTTGTATCCAGCAACACCCTGGCGGGCGAAGTTACTTCTGCCATAGCCATCGTGACCGATTCGGACGTTAACGATCCAGCCGCGCCGTTCAAAGAGAATAACTCGTTCGATTCTGCCCAGCCTGTCGCAAGCTTCGCGACCATACAGGGCTTCCTCAGCAGCATGCCGACCGGCGGCAATGGGCGATTCGCAGCTGAAAAGGACTCGGCAGATTATTATGCGATGACGCTATCTGCAGGCCAGCGCCTCGAGCTGCAGGTGGTCGATTTCAATGCATCCCCTGGGAAGGCAGCTGAGGTCGATATCGATATGTACCTCTTTGATGCCAAGGCTGATCTGGTTTCCAACTCGGTAGGTCTCGAGGCCAACGAAGCCGTGACCATTCCTGCGACCGGAGATTACGTTGTATTGCTGGAAGGCGTCTCAGGGAGTTCCAAGTACCTGCTGAATGTCCGTGCTGGCTCGAATGCCTCAGCTGGTGACATGGCTTCAGATCGCTTGCGGCCGGCCGACTTCGTCCCGGGCGAGCTCATCGTCAAGCGCGAGAGCAGTGCCATGGCATCGGCACCAGCCAGTATTGCGGCTGACGCTGGTTCAGACATGCCGGAGCTGATGAGCCTCGACCTGTCCACCGATACCCGAGCTGAATTGGCTTATGACGGTCCAGCAGCGGCGTCTGATAGTCCAGACACACCACCACCGTCCGATGTGGAGCTTGAGGCAAATCGCCAGCTTGAGGCGCGCAATGCAGAGGCTTTTGCCCGTTTGCAGACTTTGCGGCTGATGAAGCGTGTGGCCAGAGAGCCTGGCGTGGTGTATGCCGAACCGAACTATTACGTTGCGCCCAGTGCCGTGCCCAATGACCCGTTATGGGACAGGCAGTGGAATTTCTCCATGATCCGCCTGCCTCAGGCTTGGGATATCACCACCGGGCTTCCACCTGCCGCCCCAGTCACCGTAGCGGTCATCGATACAGGCATCATTGCGCAACATGAAGATCTGGCTGGTCAGCTGATTGACGGTTATGACTTTATCAGCAGCGCAGAGCAGGCTGGCGATGGTGATGGCGTAGATCCGAATCCCAACGAGGAGCTCAACGCCAGTACCGGTTTTACCTCAATCTTTCATGGCACTCATGTGGCCGGAACGATAGCTGCCAAGTCCAATAATGGCATTGGTGTGTCCGGGGTCACGTGGGGTGCGAGAGTGATGCCTTTGCGCACGCTTACTGAGCGGGGTGAAACCTATGACATCGTTCAGGCTATTCGCTACGCCAGTGGGCTGTCCAACGTGTCCGGGCGAGTGCCTTCGCGACGTGCCGACGTCGTCAATATGAGCTTTGGCGGTCCCAGTTATGCCCAGGCTGTTGCTGATGCCATTGCAGAAGGTTCGGCAGCGGGCGTCATTTTTGTCGCGGCGGCCGGTAATGAGCGCAATGATGCTGACTTCTTTCCTGCCGCCTATCCGAAGGTCATCGCAGTCAGTGCCATTGATGCCGGCAACCGACGTGCACCCTATTCATCTTATGGCAGCTATGTCGATGTTACGGCGCCAGGCGGTGATCTTGCTCGCGATGATACCGGCGATGCACGCCCTGACGGTGTGTTCAGCACCTCATCAGAAGGGGCTGGCCAGACGCAGTCTGTCTATCTGCCGTTACACGGTACCTCGATGGCTGCGCCACATGTCTCAGGTGTAATTGCGCTGATGAAGGGTCTGTACCCAGTGCTTGATCATGACGGTCTGATGAGTCTGATCCGGAGCGGTTTGATCACCGATGCGATTACGGACAGTGAATTCGGCGCTGGTCCGGTCCAGGGTACTACAGTGAGCTTCGGCTACGGCCGCATCAATGCGCTGAAAGCGGTGCAGGCCGCTTCACGATTGGCCGCAGGCACTGATTCCATTCCGCTGCCCCCGGCATTGACCGCGACGCCCAGTTTCGTAAGTCTTGGCCTGCGTGACAGTCGCAAGTTCACGCTCAAGAACGAAGGTGGCGGTAATCTCATACTGAGTGATCTGTACGCAGACAAGACCTGGCTGCAGGTGAGATCGGTCAATGGCGGCCTGTTCGGCGAGTATGAAGTCGTGGTTGATCGTTCTTCGCTGGGTGACGGTGTACATGGCTCTATCATCAACTTCACGCTCTATGACGAAGTGCTCGGTAGCTTCCATGAGCTGCAGGTTCCGGTATCGGTGAGAGTTGGTGCCCAGAGTGTTGCCGGCGTCTTGACCAGTGTCACTGTTTCACTGGCAGATTCCCGCACGCAACAGGTGGTAAGAACCAAGCGGATTGGCGGAGATGGCAACTCGTCCGCGACCTACGAGTTCAAGGATGTGCCGAACGGTACGTACACACTGTCCGTCAGCTCCGATATCGACTTCAATGGCGAAAGCTGCAGTATAGGCGAAGTGTGTGGCGCCTATCCGGTACTCGGCGATGCGCAGGTCATCGTGGTGGCCAACGAGTCGAAGCGAAATCTCGACCTTGTGACAAAGCTGCGAACGGGCGTTACTGCTGCCGAGTAAGCTGTGCCCCGACCTTGAGCTGTTGCCGCGTGTCGAGTCTGGCGCTTCGCCGGATCTCGGCATTGTGGTAGCGTCTGACTTCATCAGGCGTTGCCGGCTCGACGTCAGCGACTTCGACGGGATGCCGGTCTTCGTCCAGAGCGACGAAAGTGAAATAGGCCGAGACGATATGACGTTCATCACCGGTATAGCTGTTTTCGGCCATGACCTTGATGCCGATCTCCATTGAGGTCTTGAATACCCTGTTGGCTGCAGCCTTGAATATCAGGGTGTCGCCATCTTTGGCCGGTGCCCTGAAGTGCATGGAATCGACCGATGCCGTCACGCAGGGAAATCCGCTGTGGCGTTCGGCTACAACCAGCGCAAGCCGGTCACAGGTCGCCATCACCAGGCCGCCGAAGACGGAGTAGTGAGCGTTCAGGTCACTCGGAAAGACCTTGTAGACATGGCCCTCTATTGATGAGGCGCTCACGCCTTTCTTCTGTTCGATCATCTTCCACTCCAGTATGGTCTGCAGCACTTTCGGCTGCTGCTTTCAGCGGCAGTCTACTGTATAAAGTCACACATGAAATCAGTAGATCTTCTGCAACAGCTTATCATGCAACTCACTGCGCCTCTCGCCGCGATACCTGCTATCGCAGTCGCTGCCGGCGCCGCAATCCTTGCCGGCTTCCTCGTGTACATGCATGGCCGTCGGCAGCGGCGCGCATTGCACGCCGAACACGTGGCGCAGCAGACCGAGCAGGCCGCTGCCTTGACGGAAGTCAGGCAGGCGCTCGCGGTGAAGTCTCAGGCGCTGGCGGACCTTGAATGGCAGCATCGCGAACTTGAAAAAAGTCAGCGATATCAGCTCGAGCAGGGGCAGAAGCGGGAGCAACAGAGCGCAGTGCTCTGTCGGGAGCTCGAGACCAAGCTGGAAGCCGTTACCCGCAGACGTGAAGAGGATCTCGCCGAACGCGATCGGCGCCATGCCGAGCAGCTGGCCCTGCTCGAGCAAAGTCGGGAGCGGCTGACGCGCGATTTCGAAAATCTTGCCAATAGAATATTCGAAGAGAAAACGCAGCAGTTTTCAAAGGTCAGCAGTGAGTCGATCGATGCACTGCTCAAGCCATTCAGGGAGCAGATTCACAGCTTCGAGAAGCGTGTGAATGATGTGCATGATGCTTCGATTACCAAGCATTCCGCGCTGCAGGCCGAAATCGGTAAAATTGTCGAACTCGGCGCTCGTATGGGTGAAGATGCGCTCAATCTCACGAATGCGCTTAAGGGCAACAAGAAGATTCAGGGGGACTGGGGCGAGCTGCAACTGGAATTATTGCTGCAGGATGCAGGGCTGCGGAAGGGTATAGAATACGACTGCCAGACCTCGCTGAAGAACGAAGAGGGACAGCATTTCCGCCCTGACTTCATCCTCAACCTGCCGGAGCGCAAGCACATCGTCCTCGACAGCAAGGTTTCGCTCAACAGCTATATCGAAGCGGTTTCGGCCGAGTCGGATGAGCAGCGTGACCAGGCACTCGACAGACTGGTGCTCGCTTTTCGCCGACACTTCAACTCGCTTTCAGCCAAGAATTATCCGAAGCTGCGCGGGCTGCAGAGTACTGAACTTGTGTTTATGTTCGTGCCTACCGAGCCGGCTTACCTGGCCGCGGCGCAGCGCGCACCGACACTTTTTCGTGAGGCCTATCAGGCCGGTGTCGCGGTGGTGACGCCGAGCACGTTGATGGCCTGTCTCAGAATCGTGGCCCACCTGTGGACTATCGACAAGCAAAACCAGAACACCATGGCTCTGGCGGCCCAGGCTGCAAAGGTTCACGACAAGCTACGCATTTTTCTTGAACGCATGGAGAGACTGGGGCAGCAGATCAATACCGTTCAGAAAAGCTATGATCAGGCATGGTCCGGTGTGAAGGACGGGCAGGGCAGCCTCGTCAAGCAAGTCGACCGTTTCCGCGACATGGGCGTGCCGATCGTCAAATCACTGCCACGAAACGCCACTGATTCTGCGGAGGACCCAACATGACCATGGCTCGACGCTTTCACCTGTCACTGGACTGTACCGATTTGCAGCAGACCATCAATGAGTATTCGAGCCGGCTGGGCTGTCGTCCCACGCTCATTATTAACGGCCAGTTTGCGCTGTGGCGAACGCCCGAACTCAATATCTGTGTAAGACAGGCCACTGAGACCCGCCTTCGACATCTGGGCTGGGAGCTTGCAGAGTCCGATGGTGTCAGCAACGATCTCGACTGCAACGGCATCGAGTGGGCGACCTTCACGCTTCAGCAGCAGGCCGAAGAGATCAGACAGTGCTGGCCCGGTGTGGACTACCAGCCTGAAGATGACTACTCACTGCAGGATCTGCGCTATCTCATGAGTCGGCTCAGACAGACAGCAGATGGTTGTCCCTGGGATCTGAAGCAGCGCTTCGACACGATCGTTCCTCATACTATCGAAGAAACCTACGAGCTCGCGGAAGCCATAGAGCGTCGAGACTGGCCGCATGTGGCTGAAGAGCTCGGTGACTACCTGTTCCAGGCTGTGTTCTACTGCCAAATGGCTGAAGAAGCGGGATATTTCGTCTGGGAAGATGTGGTCGGAAGCATTACTCGCAAGCTGCTGCGGCGGCACCCTCACGTCTTTCCTGATGGTCAGCTCGGCAGTCGCCGATCGCCTGGCTCAACTGTGGATCCAGACGAGATCAGCGCGAACTGGAAGCGCATCAAGGCTGAGGAGAAATCGCTGGGGCTAAGCGGCGCATCCAGCGTTGGTGATGCGAGCTCATCAATGCAGGCGCAAGCGCTTCTTTCAGATGTCAGCAGCGGTCTGCCTGCACTGCAACGAGCAACGAGGCTCCAGAACAAGGCCGCGGAAGTTGGATTCGACTGGACAGAACTCGCGCCCGTTTTCGATAAGTTGCGGGAGGAGATAGAAGAGCTGGGCGTGGAAATTGGCGCAGACCAATCGGGACGTGAATCAAGGCCTGGTCATCACACGCGTATCATTGATGAGCTTGGTGATGTTCTGTTCTGCTGCGTCAATCTGGCGCGCTTTCTGAAGATCGATCCCGAGGCCGCATTGCGCCACGTCAATGCCAAGTTCACAAGCCGATTCAACTATATCGAAGAGGCGCTAGTGAAACAGGGGATCAGCCGGGAGCGCTGGCTGGCGAAGGCGGTATCGCTCGACACCATGGAAGCACTCTGGGGAGAGGCGAAGCGTTCGCCTCATAGATGACACAACCGTCAGATACCCTGTGGTCCCTGACGGGTCGAACAGACTACCGCTCAGCCATTGGCTGCGCGGTTCTGCTTCATCAGGCTCATGTATTTGCGACTGAGCTCCAGGAAGCGGGGCGTTGGACCGACATCTTCGTACATCGGGTCGCCCATTTCGTCACAGCCGATGACCTTCCGTCCTTCGACGTAGGGCATGCTGCTCTCGAGTTCATCGATGGCTGCTGCAAGTAGTTCACTGATGATGTCTCCCTGGGATCGGCGGGGGTACATTTCTGCCAGTGCTGCAATACGGGCAGCGTCCTCCATACGAAGGCGCATCGTGTATTCTTCGTGAGTGAGATTGACCTTAGCTGTGTCTTCCCAGTGATTGACCAGCGCATTGATATTCATATCCGGTATCCTGTCGCTTTGAGCGTTTGGTATACATTACGTTGATGTCGTGTGTTGCAGATTATCTGCAGCGTGGTTGCCAGAGCATGGGTCTGATCACACCTCGACCACCTTGCTCAATATTCAACCGCTAACAACAGTTTAGGAAGATGGGCGGGTAAGTACCATAGGATTTATTACCTAAATCCGCCGGAGTTTTGTAGTCTTCTATTGCAGTATGTTGCCGTCTTGTAGTCCGAATTAACTACATTTCGGTTGCAGCCATGGATATAGCCAAAGGAGTTGCAAGCTATGAGCACTTTCAAAGCCGGAGCAGGTGCGGCTCCACAAGCGAACAAACCAGCGAAAATCGAGCTCGATCCCTCGCTTCGGGATAACGTCAGATTGCTGGGCGATTTGCTTGGTCAGACGATCAGGCAGCACCTTGGTGATGAATTCTTCAACACCATAGAGGCTATCAGGCAGGCGGCGAAAACCGACAGGAAGGTGGGCTCGGATGAGCTAAAAACTGTGCTGGGGAAGCTGTCGGATGATGAGCTTGTGCCGGTGACACGCGCTTTCAACCAGTTTCTGAACCTTGCCAATATTGCTGAACAGTACCATTTCGTGCGGCGCAAGGCGCCGGCCGATGAACTCGTCGTTAACCGACTGGATACCGTGGAGACGGCGCTTGGGCGATTGTTGGAAAAAGGTCAGGAGCCGGCCAGTATTCTTTCAGCCATCAAGGATATGCATATCGACTTCGTGCTCACCGCACATCCGACCGAAATTACACGCCGAACGCTGATCCAGAAGTACGATGCCATAACGGAGACTTTGAAGGCGCTCGACCGGGATGACCTGCTGAAGTCTGAAAGTGATGGGCTCAGGCAGGTTCTGGAGCGACTGATTGCGGAAGTATGGCATACCGACGAAATTCGCCAGACCCGCCCTACAGCAGTCGATGAAGCGAAGTGGGGGTTCTCGGTCATCGAGTACTCGCTTTGGGAAGCGGTGCCCAAGTTCTATCGCCAGATCGACGCGGTGTTGAACGAACGCCTTTCCGAGGAACTGCCGCCAGACGTTTCGCCACTCAGATTTACGTCATGGATGGGGGGGGATCGGGACGGTAATCCGAACGTGACGCATGCGGTTTCGCAGGAGGTGCTCTCGCTCAGCCGCTGGATGGCAGCCGATCTTTTCCTGCGTGACATCGAGCAGCTTCGGGCACAACTGTCGATGTCTACGGCCACAGATGAGCTTCGCGAACGAGTCCCCGGCAGCAATGAGCCATATCGGGCGATGCTGACCAACCTGAGGGACAGGCTGGAAGCGACGCGCCATTGGGCGCGGCGAGTCTCCACCATGGATCTGCCAACTTACCTGCGTGAGATGAAGCAACTGCTGTCGCTCGACTCCGCGTCGAGAGATGTGCTGCTCTACGATGAGGAGCTGCTCGCGCCACTACGGCTCTGCTACGACTCACTCACCTCCTGTGGACAGAGTGTGATTGCAAAGGGTCCGCTGCTGGATACGATCTACCGTCTGCGAACTTTCGGACTGTCGCTGGTGCGCCTGGATATCCGGCAGGACTCCAGTCGCCATCGTGAAGCCGTCAGTGAGATATGCAGCGAACTTGGCTATGGTGACTACACGAGCTGGTCGGAAGCCGAAAAGCAGGCCTTTCTGGTGCGCGAGCTCGACTCCAAGCGGCCGCTTTTGCCCTTCGACTGGCGGCCGAGCGATCAGGTGCACGAGGTGCTCAATACCTGTCGTGTCATTGCTGCCCAGCCGGAAGGCAGCGTCGCCTGCTATGTGATCTCGATGGCCAGTCAACCTTCGGACGTCCTGGCGGTGATACTGCTGTTGCGGGCTTGCGGGGTTACACGGAACATTCCCATCGTGCCGCTGTTCGAAACGCTGTCTGACCTTGACGGCGCGGCTGAAAGCATCGATCGACTACTGAGTACCGAATGGTACAAGGCCTACACTGCTGGCTATCAGCAGGTCATGATCGGCTACAGCGATTCGGCAAAGGACGGCGGTCAGATGGCTGCGGCCTGGGCCCAATATCAGACGCAGGAAGCGCTGGTCGCCACGGCCGAGCGCCACAAGGTGCGTCTGACCCTGTTCCACGGCCGAGGTGGTACCGTAGGACGGGGCGGTGGACCAGCCAACCGCGCCATTCTGTCGCAGCCGCCGGGTTCCGTGGCTGGTCGTCTGAGAATCACGGAACAGGGTGAAATGATCCGCTTCAAATTCGGGCAGCCTGCTGTGGCAGTGCAGAGCTTCAATCTGTATGTCGGTGCAGTCCTGGAGGCTACGCTCACTCCGCCGCCAGATCCGGAGCCGGAATGGCGCGAGACCATGACCGCCATGGCGAAATGCGTCACCACATCGTATCGAGCACTCGTCAAGGGTAACGATGACTTCGTGGCCTACTTCAGAGCAGCCACGCCTGAGCAGGAACTTGGCAAACTGGCCTTGGGTAGCCGCCCGGCTCGCCGGCAGATTCCGCCTGGCGAGACTGGTGGCGGTGTCGAGACGCTTCGTGCCATCCCCTGGATCTTCGCCTGGACGCAGATGCGGCTCATGCTGCCGGCCTGGCTAGGTAGCGATATCGCACTGCAAAAGGCGATAGACGAAGGTAAGCAATCCGTACTTGAAGATATGCTGGCGAGTTGGCCGTTTTTCCAGACCCACATCGATATGCTCGAAATGGTTCTGGCGAAGGTGGACATCAACATTGCGGCATCCTATGAAGCCCGTCTGGTGGAGCCCCGTCTGCATGACATTGGGAAACAGCTCCGGCAGCGAGTCATGAAACTTGTGGTACTGGTTCGTGAGCTTAAAAAACAGGACGGTCTGCTTGCCGATAACCCGGTTTTCAGACTTAGCCTTAATGTTCGCGATCCCTACACGGACCCACTGCATTACCTGCAAATCGAGCTGCTGGGTCGTGACAGGCGGCAGTCCGCCGACAAACGAGGCTCGGAGACAGTGGAAAAAGCCTTGAAGGTGTCAATGGCAGGTGTGGCTGCGGGCATGAGAAACACTGGCTGAACGCGCTGGCGTGTTCTGCATCCGGTTTCAGGTGAACTCACCTGTAGAATTTGGACAAGCAGGCACGCTTACGTATAATGCCTCCCTACAATTTTCCAAGGAACTACGTTATGAGAGTCATTTTGCTGGGTGCGCCCGGAGCAGGCAAGGGAACGCAGGCCAAGAACATCACCCAACGTTATGATATTCCTCAGATTTCTACTGGTGATATGCTGCGTGCAGCGGTCCGTGAGGGAACTGAGCTCGGACGTCAGGCAAAGGACATCATGGACGCTGGTGGATTGGTATCTGATGATTTGATCATCGCCATGATCAAAAGCCGAATTCAGCAACCAGATTGTGCGAATGGATTTCTGTTCGACGGCTTCCCGCGCACTATTCCCCAGGCTGAAGCGCTTCGGGACTCGGGTATCCTTATCGATTACGTTATCGAGATTGCTGTAGATGACGAGGAAATCGTCCAGCGTCTGAGTGGTCGTAGAGTCCACGAGGCCAGTGGCCGGATCTATCATATGCAGCATAATCCGCCGAAGCAGGCTGGCGTTGACGATGTCACTGGTGAGCCGCTGGTTCAACGTAGCGACGATCATGAAGATACCGTACGCAAGCGTCTCAAGATCTATCACGCCCAGACGGCGCCGCTTGTCGACTTCTACAAGGCTCGCGAAGCAGAGGCCGATACTCACGTCAAATATTTCAGGGTGCATGGTGTTGGCGATGTCAACGGCATTCGTGACCAGATCTTTGAGAAGCTCGACAACTGAAAAAAATACCAGCGAAGCAGACCATCCTTGCGTTTGAATCGTCGGCTGAACGCTGCGAGGTGGCCTTGCTTTGTCAGGGCCAGCTAAGCAGTCTGAGCGAGTCGGCCGCACGGGCTCATGCACGTCGACTTCTGCCCATGGCCAATGAACTCATTACCGCCGCAGGGCTGGCTTCTGTGTCTGAAATCGACGTTCTGGCCTTCGACGCTGGCCCGGGTGGGTTTACCGGCCTCCGGATCGCCGCGGCACTGGTGCAGGGGCTTGCGTTCGCAGGGGGGCAATCTGTGGCTGGTATCAGCTCGCTACACGCCCTGGCCTGGCAGCGCGCCAGTGAGGAAGGCCTGGACCCAGGTGACCGTTTTGCTTGCGTAATCGACGCCAGAATGGCCGAGGTGTACTGGCAGATATTCGAAGTGGCTGATAAGGGCACGAACGAGCTGCCTTTTCGCGCAGTTGGTGAGGCGCAACTCAGCACACCTGAAGCCTGTCTGGCTCAGCTCGAAGCAGAAGCGGTTCGGCTAATGACGGGTGATTACTTCGCCGTTTCTACATCAGCCCCTGATGAACTCCGCGTGGTCATTGATCAACCAAGTGCAGAAAGTATCGCCTTGCTGGCAGCAAGACGGACTGGCAATACGACGGTTGAGATGCCGGCAGCTGCCATCCCAGTTTACCTCCGCGGTGCGTCCGCCTGGAAAAAGACTACCCATAAGACCGATCCTTCGAATTAGCAGGGATTAGGGAAGACAAGGATCTTCATCAACGTGATCAACACTGGCAGCGGAACTAAAGCGGTATGAACTGGTTAGAAATTGTCGTACTCGCATTGATTCAGGGCATTACCGAATTCCTTCCGGTTTCGAGCTCAGCCCATCTCATACTCCCGTCCCAGATTCTGGGCTGGTCAGATCAGGGGCTGGCTTTCGATGTCGCCGTGCACATCGGTACACTACTGGCTGTAGTGCTGTACTTTCGTGAGGATGTCGCATTGCTCACTCAGGCCTGGTTCAGGCAAATAGGTGGCAAGGGCGCATCGGCGGAATCCCGTCTGGCCTGGGCTGTTGTCATTGGAACGGTGCCGGCTGTCATTTTCGGTCTCGTATTTGCCGATTTCATAGAAGAAGAGCTCCGTTCTGTACTTGTTATTGCAGTCACCACCATTGTGTTCGGCATTGCACTCGGCTTCGCTGACAAGGCCCGTGGCATTCGGACCATCAACCAGCTGACTCTGAAGGATGCAGTGCTGATAGGCCTTGCACAGGCGATTGCGCTTATTCCAGGGGTTTCCCGATCAGGAATTACGATGACAGCGGCGCTGTTTTTGGGTCTTGATCGTATCGCTGCAGCGCGCTTCTCCTTTCTACTGTCCATACCGCTCATACTTGCAGCTGGTGGACATCAGACGCTCAAGCTCGCCACGAGTGGCGATGATGTTGCCTGGATGCAAATCCTGGTGGGGGCAGTGCTATCGTTCATTAGCGCTCTGGCCTGTATTCACCTGTTCCTTAAATTACTGCAACAAATAGGATTTATGCCATTTGTCTGGTATCGCATGGTGCTAGGTCTTGGGCTATTATATCTCGTATTCCTTTTCTGATTCTCTGGATCTATGTCAGTCATCAACGGTCAGGGGCCCACAAGGCTAAGACCTGACCAGTATCCGAACAACGCCGCAGCACGTCAGAAGTCGCATCAGAATTCTGATCCTGCTTCTGGACGCGATGAACAATCGGACTTACTACGGTCCGGGGCTGGCGCGCGCCCGTCGGTTGTTACCGATATTGGCAATGCCAGCGTCCGCTCGTCGCAGCCTGATCAGGCTGTCTATAAGATTGAGCCCTATGCGGCGACGCAGGCTTTTCTCGAGCTCAATAAGCTTCGGCAAATGCGGGATGACGGCACTTCAGGTATTGTTACTGTTGAGCAGGGACCCTTGCGTCGACAACGCGATCTGGACGAGCTCCCCCTTCGAAGTCAGGCCGCTTTGACTATGTATAGCGCTGTCGAATCTAACGATCAAAACAGACGTAACACTGATTCTTCGTCGACAGAATTGATCGGTGTTGATCTTTTCATCTAGTGCGGAGCGACGAGCCGAAGCCCAAAGCTTCGCTGCTGCCCATGATTTCGATTGCCTTCCTGATGCCGTACCTACTGAAGCCATTGAAACCCTGGCATCGACAGCTCACTCACTTGCCCTCGAGTTCTCCGACAGCGCAGTGCAGTTACGGAGTTTATCAGAGCCCCGACTGAAGCCTCTGTGTGTGGACTTTATCTCAGGCAAGGCGGGATTCCGACAGCAGAAAATCCGAAGCGCTGGCGGAAGCGCTCAGGAGCAGGTGATCAAGGCCATGAGTCTGCACCGGAATTCGGGTGCCGGACTTACCGTGGTTGATGCAACAGCTGGACTTGGCCGTGACGCGCATATTATTGCCAGCCAGGTGGGCCAGGTCTGGTTGTTCGAGCGACATCCTGTCGTTGCCAGGCTGCTGCAGGATGGGCTTGAGCGCGCCAGGCACAGCGCCGCGTCAGCCGTGCAACTGGAAGTAATCAACCGGATGCAGCTGTGCGATATCGACTTCAGCCTTTGGACGCCGCCTCAGGACGTTCAGGTCGATATCGTCTACCTCGATCCCATGTTTGCCGCCGCTGCAAAAGTCGAGGCAAGTGGCCGCACCAGTAGGAAGCTGAGCCCGCTGGTGAAAAAGGATATGCAGCTACTCCATGAGCTGCATGCTGTAGAGCTTGCAGACACGGATGAACGCCATTCGAATGAGCGCAGAATTCTGGATAAAGCATTCGCATTGAAGCCCGCGAGAGTCGTGGTCAAGCGAGCCAGACTAGCGCCTTTCCTGGCGGGTGAGCAGACTGATCTGCAGCTCGAGGGAAAGGCTGGTCGCTTCGATATCTATGCATTAAGATCTTTGAAGAAACCATCGGCGCGCTGAGTGTCGCCTGGTCCCACTCGGGGTAAATCAGAGAGGCCGTATGCAGCTAAGAAACAGCGAACATGGCTACGGTCTCGTTGCAGTGACGCTTCACTGGCTTGTCGCCATCACAGTTTTCGCCATGTTCGGCCTCGGCCTTTACATGGTGGACCTCGATTATTATGACGCCTGGTACACCGACGCGCCGGATCTGCATCGAAGCGCTGGTGTGCTTCTATTCGTGCTGGTAATTCTCCGGCTGCTATGGCGCCTGGTTAATCAGCGCCCGGCGCCTCTGGCAGGTCATCGACAGTTTGAGCGTGTGGCAGCCGTCGTGGTGCATGGCTTCCTCTACCTGGACCTCTTCATCGTGATGGCTTCGGGCTATCTCATCTCCACGGCTGATGGCCGCGGCATTGAGGTCTTCGGTCTGTTTGAGGTCCCTGCCTTGCTGGCGGCAGAAAAGGGCAGGGAGGAACTGGCTGGTCTAGTGCATTGGTATGCTGCGCTGGCGTTGGTAGCCATGGCCGGCGTACATGCGGCGGCCGCCCTCAAACACCACTTTGTGGATCGCGACCAGACCCTGATGCGCATGCTGAAGGTCACTCCACCCAAATGAACTAAGCGTAATGATGTGACTTCTGCCTTTGTTTTACTGTTGAAGCTCTTTTCATGGCTCAACGTGGTAAAACAAGAGAGGTCATTCATGCTCGGATCAGGCTCGAAAATTCGCTCTGCCTTCCTTAGTGCTTCAATTCTCGCAGCGAGTGCGCTGGGTTCAGCGAGTGTTCAGGCTGCGGAATATCTCATCGACACCAAGGATGCCCACGCCTTCGTCCAATTCAAGATTCAGCATCTCGGCTACAGCTGGTTGCTTGGCCGATTCAATGATTTCTCAGGCACCTTCAATTTCGACGAGAAGAACCCGGAGAAGAGCTCGGTCAAGGTCGAAATTGACACAGCCAGTATTGATTCGAACCATGCCGAGCGGGACAAACACCTGCGCTCAGACGATTTTCTTGATGTTACCAAGTACCCCAAGGCAAGCTTCGTGAGCACCGACGTCAAGAAAACGGGCGATGAAACGGCCAAAATCACTGGCGACCTTACGCTGCGAGGTGTGACCAGGGAGATCGTGATCGATGCGACAAGAATTGGTGGTGGCGATGATCCATGGGGTGGTTACAGGCAGGGTTTTGAAGGTACTACGACCTTGAAGCTCGATGATTTCGGCGTACCGAAGGATCTTGGACCGGCTTCACAGACGGTCGATATATATCTCTCGATCGAAGGCATAAGGCAGTAGGGCTGGCCCCGAAAACTAAAAGGCCCGCTGCAGGCATATGAATGTCTGCAGCAGGCCCTGTTGATTCGACCAGCGGTCGATCAGGCCTTATCGGTGTCCGCGTCGCCTGCCGTGTTTTGCTTGGCAGCTGCGGGCTTGGCGGCTGCAGTCTTCGATGCAGAGGTGCCGGTTCCGCCTGCAGTAGACCCCGTGGCAGACTTTGCCGAACTCTTGCCAGCCGTAGTGGCTTTGCCCGCGCTCGATTTAGAGCCCGCTGCAGGTTTCTTGGTCGTCGCCGCTTTCGGGCTACTGACTTTCTTGGCGGTTTTGTCAGCTGGCTTCTTGCCGTCAGCCTTCACCGAGCCGGTTGATGCGCCTGGCGTGGCACTTTTCCCAGAGGCTGACTTGGCTGCGCCAGAAGCCTTTCCAGTCTTCTTGGCGGAAGCGCCTGTACTGGCGGAGGCAGCGGTAGACGCCGGCTTGGCCTTGCTGGTCTTTGTAGTGGCTGACTTGCCTGCTGCGGCTTTGCCAGTGGTGGCTTTTGCTGCACTCGATTTGCCGGCAGCCGTCTTTGCTGCAGTGCCTTTGGTGGTGCTAGCCTTCTTCGAGCCAGCGCCAGATGCTGCACGCTTGGTGGTCGTCTTTGCGGCGGCGGAGCTGGTCGCGGACTTGGTGGTCGCAGTCGAATTCGCGGTTGCCTTGGATCTGGCTGGTGCTGGCAGTCTACGTTTCGCCTCGGCGCCAGACTTCCCTTTCAGCATGGGAATACGATCACGGATCTGCTCCTGAAGATCATTCAGTTCCTTGATGACGCGCTGGTACTCGTCATGAACCTTCTTGAGTTCCTTGTCCTTGAGCTCGTCGAGATCACCGATCATCTTCAGCACAGGTTCCTTGATCTGCTTCTGCAGCTCTTCGGCCTGCTTATAGAAATCGTTTACAACGCTCTGCACTTGCTGAGTCGCTTTTCCCAGTTCTTTTGAGACGATTTCACTGATCTTGTCGATATTCTTTTTGACAACGCCTTTCTCGTTTTTAGCCATTTTTAGTGCTCCTGTACCCTTCGCCGGCTTGATTAAGAATATGCTCCTGTTTTGAGGCCCCTGACACAAAGCAGGCACAAACCAGCACACTCATGTGCAAGTGTAGAACAAAGTTCAGTAATTTCATTGGCGGCGCGACTTTTGTTAAAGCCACGCTATCACGAAGGGCGCTGATAGCCGCCTGAACTAGCGGTACGAAAACGAAGGCAGCATTGGCTCAGCCAGGTCTTTTCTCTGGCTCTCGTATTGCTCGAAACTCATCGCGCCTTCGTTAAAGCCGAGCGCGCATTCCAGCCGTCTGCTCTCCTGGCTGGGTATGTCGCTACGCATTTCAAGACAGCCGTACTGCATGGCGGCCGAGTAGGCGGTTTTTCTAAGTTCAGTCATGGAGCAACCCTGGACAAGCAGAATCACTGCAGTGCAGGTAACAAGCCGAGTGCGATGCATGCCGGCCGCCTGGCCAGCTGCAGCTAATCGAGTTGCCGAGCGAACGGGGAGGCGGAATAATTGCCGACCTGAAGAGCTTCTGTGAATCATTATTGAGCACTATTATTATAGAAAATGGATTAAGTAGTGTGTCGATCTCATTGATCGTTGGATTGAAGCATAGTAGAACTTTTCTTAAATGAGGTAAAAGTTCTAAATTTTTATTCTACGCACTAAATTCCAAATAGTTTGCTCAAGAGGAAATAGCATGCGGGCTGGAGTTTGCAGTCTCGAATCGCTGAAGCATCACTCAGGGTTTCTGGTACAGCGACTTCCACGCTTCATAAGGCATGCCGTAAACATGTTCACGAGCGGCATCCTTGTCGAGGTCGATACCTCGTTCGTCGGCTGCATTCGCCAGCCATTTGCTCAGGCAGTTCCTGCAGAAGCCCGCCAGATTCATCACATCGACATTCTGAACATCGGTCCTGCTCTGGAAGTGCGAAACCAGGCGATCAAATGCCGCGGCCTTTAGCGCCAGCTGGGTCTGCTCGTCAAGTTGTTCGAAGGCAGGCGTACTGTCTTTATTACTCATCAATGTGCTCCGGTCTGGTCGCAAACCGCACGTTCTACGGCGGAGACAACCTGGGAAGATTTTGATTTTGAGTGTACTACAGTCAGACGGCGGCTTTGTACCCGGCGCCATACAGAAAATCAGAGCTCAGTGCTCATCGTCAGGCGCTGTCTCGTCGAGTGGCTTCTTGCCTTGGATGATATAAGCGAACGCGATAATTTCAGCAATCACACGATAAAGCAGTTCTGGAATTTCGTCACCGAGCTCGAGCGTCGAGAGGGACTGCACGAGCGCCGCGTTTTCATAAAGAGGCACGCCATGCTCCCGCGCGATTCGCATGATCTCTTCTGCAACCTCACCCTCACCCTTTGCACTGAGTTTTGGCGCTGCCTTACCGTCGTAGAATAATGCGATAGCGGATTTCGGTGTGCTCATATTCAGATTCTCTCATTCAGGATCTGCTTCCGAACGCCCTCTCTGGCTGGGGGTGCGTCTCCGACCTGCAGGCTCAGTTCGCCTACGGTCAGTCCCCATCGAGTGAGTTCCTGCCGGAGCTGCGGCAGATGCGTGGCGATAATACCGGCTTCTTTCTCGCTGCCGGTCCAGAATGCTGCAGACACCGTGCCTTCGGTATACCGAACGTGCGTCTTCAACGAGGTGATGCGTTCGGACTTATCGAAATTGAAGTCGAGCACGATACGGTAACCATAACGCGCTTCTTCGGGGCCGTCGCCCTGTCTTCCTGGGCCTGGATAACGCTCCATGAGTACGGTCACCATCTCAGCCTGATGATGCAGGAACGGCAGGTCGAGCACGAGTGTCTGGCTACCCGGTAGCTCGGCCTCGGCCTGCTGGCTGCCCTGGATCGAAGTCAGCTGATTGGTTTGCACCCGCGCCAGCAATCTGGCGAGATGCTTGAGAATCTCGCCCGTGTCGCGGTCGCTGTCATCCTTGCTGATATTCCGCGCTGCACGCGAGATCATTGACGCGGCAGCCTGTTCCTGGGCATCAGGGGAGAGGCTGGCAAGGCGAGTGGGGGTTTCAAGTGTCTTGAGAATTTCAGCTCGCAGCACCCTGATAAGCTGCGCAGCCGTCTGCGGGGCTGCGGGTCCCCCTGCAGCAGTGGCCTGGCTTTCCCGACTATCGGCGCCTGCAACATTGCCAGCTTTCAGTTTCAACACGAGCCCCAGGGCCTCTATAACGGCACTCTTGAGGTCGCTGGGCGGTAGACTGGGCAATGCCCCAGCCGCTGTGGGACTGGAGCTCGATGGTGTGATCGGCAGCCGAGAAGCGACGCTGTTACGGGCGTTTGTAAGCAAAGGGTCGGTCTGCATACGTGCATCTGTCGTGTTCGTCACTGTCTTGCCTGTTTCGCCAGCGAAGGCCTGTTTCAACGCAGAGGCAAGGTTGCGGAAGGGATTTGCGGGGCTGGCTGAGGTCGATGCTGGCTTGCTCTCCTGCGGTGAAGCGGAGGCTGCACTCAGTGTCGCGGCGAGCCGGTTTTCCATGAACACACCAGCGGTCTGCATGTGCTTCTGAAGAAAACCCTGTGTGCGCACTGCCGAAACAGGCGGCGGTGCCAGCATGCCAAGCGCCTTGTCGAGCTTCGCATGCAGGGCTGCGGCTACGGGTTCGGCAGCTGTAGCAGATTTTGCGCCGCTTGCAGGACTCGCTGTAGTGCCAGCCAGGTCTAAAATTGCCCGCAGGCTCGCTCGGGAGTCAGCCTGTAGCGGCATCCACTTCGCCAACGATTGTTGCTGGCTCTGGAGTGTCACCGCCGCCCGGCTGTCAGCTGATGTCGGAAGTGCAGTGGCCGACAGTAGCTCAAGCCGTCCGCCGCTGATGCGGAGTTGAAGAAATGGCTGTGCACTCACAGCCTGTTTGAGACCTTGGAGCCCTGAGTTGTCACTGGCTGCTGTCGTCGGTGTTCGGCCTGCAGACCTGCTATGGTCAGAGAGCGCTGCAGCAAGCTGCGTCGCCGTGATGGTCGTAGTCAGCACTGCGCCTTCGCGAGGGGCAGTGCCTGGCAAAGGCTGGCTGGTCAGTTGCAAGCGCAGCGCGAGTAGAGCGGCCTGCTGGTTTCGCAGCTGCATACTCTGCTGCAACTGCAGATCGGCAGCCGTGACTGAGACGACCCTGGCTTCAAGCCGCGTACCGTCGGGCAGGCGCTGCACGTCATCAATCGTGGAAGAGGCTGAGACCGATTTGCTCTCACGAAGCCCGCCGGTCTCGGAGGATGATTTCGCGGCATCTGTCGACCGCCCCGCATCCCCGGTCGCGCCAGCATTGCGTCGTGAGCTGGTATAGCCGCCGCCCGGCGGGCTGCCAATATTATTGTCTATGCTCATGGTCGACAGTCATGCACTGTTCTCGTTCGCGGTGGGCTTCACAAAATGGACGCTGCAAAAGATGCATGTGTTCATGCTAGAGTAGCGCATCCGTAAGCCCCTTGCCGACACTCACACCGTTGAGGGGTATCATATCTGCCGTTAAATCAATGATGAGTGAGGGCTTTTGGCCGCTAAAGTCAGTCTCCTGAGCGCACGCGGCCTTGGTTGCGAACGGAATGATCGTCTGCTGTATACAGGGCTCGACTTCCAGTTGAGGGCGGGCGAGATCTGCCAGCTTCGCGGTGCCAACGGCGCCGGCAAGACCACCTTATTGAAAAGCCTGGCTGGTCTTACCCCATTACAGTCAGGTCGGCTGGTAGTCGAGCTGGGCGGTACAGCGGCGAAAGCGCCGCTGGAGATCGGCACCGAAGGCGGCTCGGTCAACTGGTCCCAAAATGGTCTCGAATGTTGCTTCATTGGTCATCGCAGTGGTGTGAAAGCCCTGTTGACGCCACTGGAGAACCTGCTTTTCTGGTATCGCCTCAATTACGTCGATAGGCGGTCTGATGCCGAACTTGCTGATGAACTGCGCCTAGCGCTCGAGTGGGCCGGTCTTTCTCACAGTATAGATACTCAGTGTGCCTTCCTCTCGGCAGGGCAGCAGCGTAGGGCAGCGCTCGCCCGTCTCGCCCTCACGCAGGCCGCCGTCTGTCTTCTCGATGAACCCTTCACGGCTATTGATGCCGACGGGGCCGTTCTACTCGAGCGTAGACTCGAGGCAATGGCTGCTGCGGGACAGATCATCCTGCTGACTTCACACCATGTGCCTGATGTTGCCGGTCTGCGGCTGCTCGAGCTGGGGCAGAAGGCGTGAGTACGCTCATGGCTGTGATCCGTCATGACATGAAGCTCGCGCTCCGGCGGCCTGCCGATTTCGTCAATGCCCTTGCATTCTTTGTGATTGCCCTGACCCTGTTCCCGCTCGGTGTAAGTCCTGAAGACAGTTTTCTGGTGCCTGCCGCTGCAGGACTCATATGGGTGGCTGCGCTTCTGGCGACACTGCTTTCGCTGAATCAACTGTTCGAGAGTGATGCAGTGGATGGTACACTGGAGCAATTGCTGGTCTCAGGTCAGCCCTTGTTTGCCATAGCGCTGTGCAAGGTCGCGGTGCACTGGGTTGTCACCGGACTGCCGGTCATTCTCATGACGCCCCTGCTGGCCGTCATGCTGCAGCTGCCAGCGGACCTGCTGCCAGTGCTGCTGCTATCCATGCTGCTCGGCACGCCTGTGCTCAGCCTCATTGGTGGCATTGGCAGTGCGCTGACCCTGGGGCTGCGGGGTGCACATATCATCACCAGCCTGATCGTGCTGCCGATGTACGTGCCTGTTCTGTTGTTCGCAACGGGCGCAGTGCTCTCTGCCCAGGCCGGTGTGTCTTACGATGGCCAACTGGCAGTACTGGGCGCTCTGCTGGCACTCGCGCTGGCGCTGGCACCTTTCGCTATTGCCGCTGCACTGCGCATCAGTGTGAGTCAGAACTGATGCGCACCTGTCTCTGGAATGGAACACGATGACGGCTATATTCAAAACTTGGTTTCACCGCTGGGGTTCGCCCAAATGGTTTTACGACCGTGGTCGGCGCTGGCAGCAGATCTTTACTTTCGTCGCGCTGGTGATGGTGCCGCTCGGTGTGTTGTGGGGTTTGGCATTTGCGCCAGTGGATTACCAGCAGGGACATAGCTATCGAATCATCTATCTGCATGTACCGGCGGCCTTCGTCGCGCAGTCCTGCTATATCATGATGGCTGTGGCTGGTGTGGTCAGTCTGGTCTGGAAAATGAAGGTGGCAGATGTCGTGCTGATCTCGGCCGCGCCAATCGGACTTTCATTCTGTTTCATAGCCTTGTTTACCGGCGCTGTATGGGGCAAGCCGACCTGGGGTACCTGGTGGATCTGGGACGCGCGGCTGACATCGATGCTCATATTGCTCTTCCTCTATATCGGGATACTCGCCCTCTATTCGGCCATCGAAGATCTTGCCGCAGCCGGGCGTGCGTGTGCGCTGCTCGCGATTGTCGGCGTCGTGAACATTCCCATTATCAAGTACTCGGTAGACTGGTGGAACACACTGCACCAGCCTGCCAGCTTGAAACTTACCGAGAGACCCAGCATGCCTGCCGAGATGTGGGTGCCGCTGCTGGTTTGTATTATTGGTTTTTATGCGCTGTTTCTCGCCCTGGTTTTCTTACGAACGCGTAACGAGATTATACGCCGTGAACGACGTACCCTTTGGGTGCGATCGCTTGTATCTGGCACAGTCGTGCCCGATTCGGCTATCCCAGGATCTGGAGCGCAGCCATGACGTTTGCCTTCGACAGCCTGGAAGCCTTCTTCGCAATGGGCAAGCACGGGTTCTACGTCTGGCTTGCCTATGGCGTTGGTTTTGCCGTTATTCTCATCAACATCCTGTTGGCGAAACGCCAGCGAGATCAGGCCTTCGAGCAGGTTCGACGCCTCGTCAGGCTGGAAAATCCGTCCGCAGCCGCGCCAGCCTCGGCAAGCCGTGACACGCGCCAGAAAAGCCCGGACGATATCGAGAGTAGCGGAATGTCCTGACGCCTGGCGTCAATAGCCGTGCATGACCCAAAGTCAGAGGTTGCAGTAGTCATGAATCCAAAACGCAAACAGCGTCTGATGGCCGTAGGCCTGATCGTCTTCGGTGTATCGAGTTCAGTTGGTCTCGCTGCGTACGCGCTGCGCAGCAACATCGATCTTTTCTTTAACCCGAGCCAGATTGCTACCGGTGAAGCGCCGCTGGCCAAGCGCATCCGCATCGGCGGGATGGTCGTTGAGGATAGCGTGCAGCGCGATCCAGAGTCCTTGGAGGTCCAGTTCGCACTCACCGACTACAAGAATACCGTGACCGTCTCGTACACTGGTATACTTCCAGACTTGTTCAAAGAAGGGCAGGGGATCGTGACCTCAGGGGAGCTGAACGGTGCAGGTGTGTTCGAAGCTACCGAAGTACTGGCAAAGCACGACGAAAATTACATGCCCCCCAATGTACAGCGCGCACTGGATGCAGCCCACCAGTCAGGCGACGCGCCTGCAGCAGCTGACCCTCTGTGATTCCTGAAGCCGGCCATTTCGCACTTATCCTGGCACTTTGTGTGTCAGCCTTGCTATCTGTCGTGCCGATTGCAGGTACCTATCTCCGGGTACCATTGTGGCAGCAGAGTGCAAGGCCACTTGCGGTGGTGAACGGCGCCCTGCTGCTGTTGTCGTTTGCAGCACTGACCCACGCCTTCCTCACAGATGACTTCTCGGTCGTCTATACGGCCTCGCACTCCAATTCCCTGATGCCCTGGTATTTCAAGTTCAGTGCGGTGTGGGGTGGGCACGAGGGTTCGCTACTGCTCTGGGTTCTCATACTTTCGTTCTGGACAGCTGCTGTGGCTCTCCTCAGCAGACAACTACCGCTCGAGCTGAAAGCGCGGGTACTCTCGGTCCTCGGCATGATCAATGTGGGATTCCTGCTGTTTATCCTGCTGACCAGTAATCCCTTCGAGCGTTATCTGCCGACGTCGCCAACAGATGGAGCCGACCTGAATCCACTGCTTCAGGACTTCGGTCTGATCGTGCATCCGCCTTTACTCTATATGGGCTATGTGGGCTTTTCGGTCGCCTTTGCCTTTGCAATCGCCGCACTGCTTGGAGGAAGGCTCGATGCGACGTGGGCGCGCTGGTCCAGACCCTGGACGACGGTGGCCTGGGCCTTCCTTACCATGGGCATTGCGCTCGGCAGTTGGTGGGCTTATTACGAACTCGGCTGGGGAGGCTGGTGGTTCTGGGATCCGGTGGAGAATGCCTCTTTCATGCCCTGGCTCGCTGGCACGGCACTGATGCACTCGCTGGCTGCCACGGAAAAGCGTGGTGTATTCAAGAGCTGGACGGTACTGCTTGCGATATTCACCTTCTCACTCTGTCTGCTGGGCACCTTCCTCGTGCGCTCAGGCATACTCACGTCAGTACACGCGTTTGCCAACGATCCTGAGCGCGGGCGTTTCGTGCTGATGATGCTTGGTGTGGTCATCGGCGGCTCCTTACTGCTTTATGCGCTGCGGGCCCCGGTCATCAGGAGCCGCGTGCACTTTACCGAAACCAGTCGGGAAAGTTTTCTGCTGGCCAACAACATCATCTTGTTCGTGGCCTCGCTCACGGTGCTGGGCGGAACGCTATTTCCGCTTGCTGCCGAGTTCTACGACTACGAAGTGTCTGTAGGCGCCCCGTACTTCAATCTGATGTTTGCCTTCCTGACACCGCTGCTGGCTATCGCGCTGGGCTTCGGTGCCCGCAGCCGATGGAAGACGACCAGCTCAGCCCGTCTGTTGGACAAGACAGCCATTCATCTGGCGGTCTCGCTTGCTGCGGCCATCCTGATACCCTGGCTGTATGGCGAGTTTTACTTTCTTGCAATGGTCGGGGTCTTCATCGCCTTCTGGGTTACCTGCGCCACCGTGAGCGATGTTCTGGAAAAGGCGCGCAGCAAGAAGGGCCTCTGGCGGGGATGGCAGCAGACCTCGCGCAGTTACAAAGGCATGGTTTTCGGTCACTTTGGCTTTGCTGTAATGATCATGGGGGCGGCTGTGGTTTCCCACTACACCGTAGAGCGCAACGTCAGGCTCGCCCCTGGAGAAGCGGCCGTTTTTGCTGATTATCTCGTGGTTTTCGATGATATGAATAAACTACGCGGCGCCAATTACGTGAGTGATGCGGCTCGCTTCAGTGTTTATGATGCGCCGGAAGACACGACCGCGCTGGCAGGCCTTTCACCGTCTGCCGTCCGCGAAAAACTGGCTGCTAACGGTGAGGCGCCACTGTTCCAGCTGTTGCCGGAAAAACGCCGTTATGTCGTCTCGAGTTCTCTCATGACTGAAGCGGGGATCGATCCCGGTTTGTCCCGGGATATCTATATCTCTCTGGGGGAGCCGCTTGGATCAGGAGAGCTCACACAGGCCTGGGCTGTCCGTCTTCAGTACAAGCCGCTGGTCAGATGGCTCTGGTTGGGCGCGATATTCATGGCACTGGGCGGCGGGCTTGCCGTCAGTGATCGCCGCTACCGGATAAAGATCCGTCAGCGTCTGGATCGGACTACTGTCGAGTCCGAGGCCTCAGCAGATATCGATTCCGGCGAGCCGGTACGTGCAGCCCCTCGAAGTGGAGCCTGATTGTTGAGAAGACGCATTTTACTGTTCATCCCCTTACTGGTTTTCATTGTTCTCATCCTTCTTTTCAATGCCCAGATGGATACTGATCCTACCAAGCTCGAGATGGCGCGAGCTGGCCAGCCGGTGCCGGAGTTCAGCCTGGAAGCATTGGACTCGCCAGATCGCTTGCTCACCAATGCTGACCTGCCCGCTCAGCCTTATCTCATTAATGTCTGGGCGACCTGGTGTCCAGCTTGTCGTGTCGAGCATCCTTACCTGCTGGATCTGAAGAAAAGGGGTGTGGAGATCATTGGCCTGGACTACAAGGATGAGCGCCCCAAGGCACAGGATTGGCTCAAGGACCTGGGCGATCCATACACGCTGGTGCTTTACGACAAGGCCGGTCGGCTCGGGCTTGATCTTGGCGTCTACGGCGCGCCCGAAACCTACGTGGTGGACAGCGAAGGTCTGCTCCGATACCGCCATATCGGCATCGTGAATGAGCGGGTATGGCAGGATGTGCTTCGTCCACAACTCATTGAAGCAGGTTGGAAACCGTGAGACAGCTGCTACCACTCTGTTTGCTGCTATCATGCCTGGGCCTTTCTGGGCTTCTGCAGGCAAATGTCTATGACTTCACTGATCCGGAGCTGGAGGCTCGCTTCGAAACGCTGATCTATGAGCTTCGATGTCCAAAGTGTCAGAACCAGAACATTGGCGATTCGAATTCGCCGCTGGCCAGTGATCTTCGGGACGAAGTGCAGCGTTTACTTGAAGACGGCTATAGCGATGAGGCAATTCACAATCATATGATCGATCGCTATGGCGAGTTCGTGCTCTACAAGCCTCAAGTCAACGAACGGACGGCCATCCTCTGGTTTGGCCCTGCGGCAGCGGTGCTTACGGCGCTGATCGGCCTGTTCTGGTGGCTCCGCCTCAAGGCTCGACGCGACAGCGTAACAGCTGATGCGACGCCTGCGGTCGACGACGAAAATACGCAGCGCCTGGCTGAACTGAAACGGCAGGCGGCAGATTATGAGGTACGTCGAGACTGATGCCTGCCCTTTGGATACTGTTTTTTCTTATCGCAGCCGGAACAGTCGCGGCACTGCTCGGGCCTGTTGTGGGCGCACGGCTTGCACGAGGGCGTCAGCAGGAAATCGTGCCCAATGAGGCACAATCAAATCTTGCCCTCTATTCAGACCGGAAAAAGGAGCTGGAAGCGGAGTACACCGCTGGCGTTATTGATGCTGATCAATATGCTCTGCTGCTGAAAGAGCTCGACTCGAGTCTGCTTCAGGATGATGCGGGCGACTCGGCTTTAATGGGCGCCAGGCCGGCCCGCTGGGCTGGGCCGACACTGACGGTACTAACATGTCTACTTCCTATTGTAGCAATAGCGCTATATCAGTTGCTTGGTAATGCTGAAGGCCTGAAACAGGCGCAGTGGCTGAGCGAGACCAGAGCGGCCATTTCTGCACAGCCAGGTAACGTGGAAGCGGCCGTGAAGACACTCAGAGACAGGCTTGAGGATGATCCTGATAACCCCGAAGGCTGGCTGCTTCTGGGGCGCACATTGACGGCGATGCAGGAGTACTCGGCTGCTGCGGAAAGCTATACACAACTCGTGAACGCCTTGCAGCGCACTGAGGATAATGACAGGCGATTGGCATCGGCCTGGGGCTTGAGAGCTGAGGCACTCTTTTTCCGTGATAACAGTCTTACCCAGGATGTCCAGCGAGCAGTGGACAAGGCACTGGCGAACGATCCAGCCGAGCTGAATGCGCTGAGCCTGCTGGGTATTGCCAGCTTTCAGGCAGGGAAGTATGAGCAGGCGGCAGAATACTGGGAGAGGATATTGGCGCTCGATCCAGAGGGTAAGGATGCCGCAGTATTACGCGACGGCATTGCGAGGGCGAAGCAGCTTGCCAGTGGCAAACCGTTACCGACTCAGAGTCCGTCGACTTCGCCTGCCGAAGTGGCAACGAAGGGCCCTAAGCTGGTGGTGAACACCAGCTTAGGGGAAGCGCTCGCCGAACAGTTCAGCGAAGCCGAGCTAAGCCAGATGACCCTGTTTGTGCTGGCGAAGGCGCCTGAAGGGCAGGGGCCGCCGATGCCGCTGGCCGTTGTAAAAGCCTCTGGCGCCGAGTTGCCAGCTGTCGTCACGCTGAGTGACGACAATGCAATGACGGATACCGCGAAACTGTCGATGTTTCCGCAGGTCGATGTTATTGCGAGGTTGTCCAGGTCCGGATCACCCATCGCTCAAGCCGGCGATCTCGAAGGCCGTTTGAGCGGCCATGATTTGGCACCCGGCGCCGAAACAGTCAAACTGATTATCGATAGGGTAATCGAACAGCCCTGAGTGGGGCTGCGGCGGCAGGCTGGTTTCTCGTCAACGCGTGTTAAGTCAGCCGATCAGTCAGGCGAGACACTATAGTTGCCGAGCGCTGCTCTGATTTCATCGATGCGTTCCCTGTTCACGCCGAGGTCGCTGTAGCCCATACGTGAAGCAGAGCGAACGTGAATCTGCTGAGCGTCAGGGACCAGCAGAAACTCGACGTCGTCCACAAAGCCGAACAGACTGCTTTTGTATTCCACCCTCATGTAGCCGTCGTTTTGCGACACAATGGTGGCGTTGTCAGTTTTATCGACCAGCGCCTGCAAGGCCTGCCAGTCCTCCTGCGGCTGCTTTACAGCGAGCGGCGCAATGTGATGGTCCGTATCATCTGCTGCTGCGAAGCTGTTCACGCAGTTGGGCTTGTCCGGGCATGGTTTAAGCCTGTCACCATCGACACCGAGATCAGTCGGTGGCGTGCCGCTACAGCCGCCGAGAATGGCGGCGAGGCCCAGTCCGCTGGCAACCGCGCCAACCTTGTTCCCAATCCTGCGTGCATTGCCGAGCGCCATGGGCGCGATTTTCCTTAGGTTAATCATACTGCATCCCTATTTTGTCGAGCTTATGAAATCAAGGCTTGCCTGGGGCACCTTCGCGCGCAGAGAAGGTCTGGCCGCTAATGCCGCGACTATCTGCCCCCATGAGGTAGAGATAAACGGGCATGATATCTTCCGGAGTCGGCAGGGATTCAGGATCCTCGCCAGGAAAGGCGTTCGCTCGCATGGCTGTGCGTGTACCGCCAGGATTCAGGCTGTTGACACGTACTGCACTGCCCAGTTCTTCAGCCAGCACCTGCATCATGCCTTCCACGGCAAACTTGGAGATGCTGTAGGCGCCCCAATATGCACGACCCTTGCGGCCGACACTCGATGAGGTGAACACCAGTGAGCCGTCCTGTGACTGCTTCAGCAGAGGGATCAGTGCCCGTGTCATGAGAAATTCGGCATGCACATTGACCTGCATAACCCGGTTGAAGCTATCAGGATCATACTGCTCAAGCGGTGTCAGCTGGCCGAGCACGCCAGCGTTATGCAGCAAACCGTCGAGACGACCGAAAGTATCTTCGATGGCCACCGCGAGCTGGTCGTAATCATTAGTAAGCGCACTCTCTAGATTGACCGGGAAGATGGCCGGCTTGGCACCGCCCGCCGCCTCAATTTCGTCGTAGACAGACTCAAGCTTGCTGATCGTGCGACCTACCAGGATGACACTTGCACCGTGACGCGCATAGGTCAGCGCCGCGGTACGGCCAATACCGGAACCTGCACCGGTCACAAGGATGACCCGCTCTTTCAGAAGATCACTGGGTGCCTGATAACTAAACATGGTGGGGGTTCCTTTTAATCATAATCAATGAGCGGCTCCGGTGGTGCGAGGCAATGCCTCCAGGTAGCCAAGTAACTCGTCAGGGGCATGGATGCAGAGATCGGCGTTCCAGGCCGAAGGATCTTCTCCCGCATCCACGTAGCCGTAAGCCGTAGCAATCGTGAACATGCCTGCCGCATTGCCAGCCTGGATATCTCTCACATGGTCACCGAGATACCAACAGGCTGCCGGCTCGACGCCCAGTAGCTGGCAGGCCAGAAACAGCGGTTCAGGGTCCGGCTTGGTACGGCTGACGTCGTCAGGACAGACCAGCACCCCACAGTGCTGATCCAGAGACATTGCCTTGAGCAGTGCCTCCGCGTAGATGCGGGGCTTGTTGGTCACGATGCCCCACTTGATACCTCGACTTTCGATGCACTCGATCACCGCTTCGAGGCCTTCGAAAAGCTGACTGTCGACTCGGATATATTCAAGATACAGATCCAGCAGCTCCTGACGTTTTTCAGCATAGCTATCGTGGCTGTCGTCGATACCGAACGACAGGCCGATCAGCGCTCTGGCGCCTGAAGATACCACCGGACGAACCTGTGAATAATCCAGTGGCGCCAGCTGATAGCGTTCGCGCTGCAGATTAACTACGCGGTGAAAATCGGGCGCAGTATCGATGAGGCAGCCGTCAAGGTCGAACAGCACAGCCGCCGGAATTCGTTTCAGACGGGCTGCTGTCTCAGTCATTTTCCGGCCTTTGCACATGCATCATATAATTGACGTCTACGTCCTTGCCCAGGCTGTACACCTTGGTAAGCGGGTTGTAGGTCATCCCGGTGAGTTCGCGAAGTTCGAGATCTGCAGCCCTGACCGCCTTGCCGAGCTCAGCGGGGGTGATGAATTTCTTCCACTCATGGGTGCCGCGCGGAAGCAGGCGAAGCACATATTCCGCCCCAACGATGGCGAAGAGAAATGATTTCGGGTTGCGGTTGATGGTGGAGAGGAACACATGCCCGCCCGGCTTGACCAGTTCTGCACAGGCCTTGACGATCGCAGCAGGGTCCGGCACATGCTCGAGCATTTCCAGGCAGGTGACGACGTCGAAGCTGCCCGCGTGCTCAGGCAGCATCGATTCGATGGTACGCTGTTGGTAATCGACCTCGACCCCACTTTCCAGACTGTGCAGGCGGGCGACCGAGAGTGGCGTTTCAGCCATGTCGATGCCGGTCACGTGTGCACCCAATCTCGCCATGCCTTCACTCAGCAAGCCACCGCCGCAGCCCACATCGAGAACCTTCAGGCCCGGGAGTTCGGCTCGCTCGTTGATGTAATCGAGCCGAAGCGGGTTGATGTCGTGAAGTGGTTTGAATTCGCTCTGAGGGTCCCACCAACGGTGCGCCAGTGCGTCGAACTTCGCGATCTCGGCACTATCGACATTGGCCATCCTGACCACCTGGTCCTGACCGCCAGCACTGTGTGCTGTCACGCTGCCATGTTCCTGTGAGCTACTCTGCTGAGTCATTATCCTGTCCTGAAGTCCCTAAAGAAGATATGCAAACCGAGATCGGTGGTGTCGGTGCCACGAGCCGGTCAATGGTCGATTTTGATCATCCCTTGCTGCCCGCGATGGTTTCCCGCCATTTACCGACTTCGGCCAGCAGACGATCAGTATCGATGCCGACAAGCAGACCCCGCTCCAGCTGTCGCCGACCGCCGACCCATACATCGCTGACATCACGGGAATTTACGCTGTAGGCAAGGTGCGAGACCAGATCATAGCAGGGTTGTGCCGATGGGTCTGTCAGCGTGATGGCGGTAAGATCGGCCGCCTTGCCAACCTCGATGCTGCCGCAACGGTCGGCCAGGCCCAGAGCTGTCGCGCCACCGAGCGTCGCCATGTTCAGCACCGCCGATGCCGAAACGGCCGCAGCATTGCCGCTTACGGCCTTGCCTATGAGGGCAGCCGTGCGCATCTCGAGCAGCAGGTCCAGATCGTTGTTGCTGGCCGCCCCATCGGTACCGATACCAACCACTACACCAGCATCGAGCAGCTTCTGCACGGGGCAGAATCCAGAGGCCAGCTTGAGGTTGGACTCTGGCGAGTGAATGACCTTGGCGTGGCTGGTCTGCAGCAGGCCGATATCGCTGTCGGTTAGTTGCGTCATATGCACGCATTGCGTGTTCTGTGTCAGGCAACCCAGCTCGGCCAGGCGCTGTATCGGGCGCTTGCCGTGAATCTTCAGTGACTCTTCCACTTCATGAGCGGTCTCATGAAGGTGGACCTGTATGTCGGCATCGAGTTCGTCCGCAAGTACGGCTATTCGTTTCAGCGGTTCATCCGATACCGTATAGGGCGCGTGGGGGCCGAAGGCGACCTTGACCAGCGCATCGTCGCGATAGTCGTCCAGCAGACGGGTACCCTTGCGCAGATATTCGTCGGCGTCGCTCGCCCAGACAGTTGGAAAATCGAGCACTGGAAATGCGATCTGCGTGCGCATATGCAGGCGCGTCGCGACCTTGGCCGTGACTTCCGGAAAGTAGTACATGTCGGAAAAACAGGTCGTGCCGCTACGGAGCATCTCGGCAATAGCCAGCTCAACACCACAAGTAGCGAACTGCTCAGAAACATGTGCGGCTTCCGCAGGCCAGATATGCTCCTGAAGCCAGGTCATGAGATCGCGATCGTCGGCCAGTCCGCGGAATAAGGTCATTGCTGCGTGACCGTGAGCGTTCACCAGTCCTGGTATCAGCACATGATGGGGAAGTTCAGTCACCCGCGTTCCCGCATACTGCTGCCTGAGCTCTGCAGCATGTCCGACCGCGATGATGTCAGCACTGGCGACTGCAACTGCCTGCTCACTGAGCACCTGCGCTGTGCCGCCGGCCATGGTGATGAGCCAGCGCGGTACGATGAGCTCGGTCGCGGGCTGTGAATTTCGGTCCTTCATGGCCTGTCCGCTATCATCGAGGGCAGTCAGACCATGCTGGCCATGATCGGGCGGCGCCGTCGGTGATTCTGCGCGAGTGCTTGCTGTATACTCCATGTCTACTCGTATCCGGTATCTGCGGTGCGTTGTAACATTCACAGAAGTATACAGAAAATCATCCTGCCCGTACCCACTTAGCACCTGCCGGAGTAACTGCCAGATCATGACATCTTCATCACAAACGCCTGCCATATCCCCGGACCCAGTCACAGCCATTCGTTGGGACGATAAGGCCCTACACCTGCTCGACCAGCGCGCCTTGCCATTAAGGGAGCAATGGATCGTTTGCGATTCGGCAGCTGCCGTCGCAGATGCCATCCAGGCCATGGTCGTGCGTGGGGCACCGGCCATCGGCATCAGTGCAGCCTATGGCATGGTGCTGGCTGCCAGAGCTGCTGTCGGTGCGGGCAGTCCGCCTTGCAGTCAGGGCTCGATCCAGGCTGCCGTGAATGCGGCCAGCGAATTGCTGGCAGCGTCCAGACCCACTGCGGTAAACCTGTTCTGGGCGATCCGACGCATGAATCGCTATCTCGAGGCTCTGCTTTCCACGCTAGGCGAAGGCAGCAGCGCTGCCGAGACGTTTATCAAGCGTTTCACCGAGGAGGCTGTGGCGATTCACGATGAAGATCTGCAGAACAATCGACTCATGGCCCGGCATGGCGCCGAGCTGATTGCTTCCACTGCCAAGGGCGGTCAGGCGCAGCCTATTGTGACCCATTGCAACACTGGCAGCCTGGCGACCGGTGGCCACGGCACGGCGCTCGGCGTTATTCGAAGTCTGCATGAGCAGCATATGGTTGAGCTGGTGTACGTGGATGAAACGCGGCCCTGGATGCAGGGCGCGAGACTGACGAGCTGGGAGCTGCAACGCGAAGGCATACCGTGTGCGCTGATCGTAGACTCGGCTGCCGCATCGATGATGGCGCGATCAACAAAACCCGGTTGGGTCATCGTTGGTGCCGATCGTGTGGCTGCCAACGGCGATGTGGTCAATAAGATCGGCACCTATGGCCTTGCGGTCCAGGCGCGCTATCACGGATGGAAGTTCATGGTGGTGGCGCCAACGAGTACTTTCGATCCCGGTGTGGCGAATGGTTCTGAGATCGAGATCGAGGAGCGCCCGGGCAGTGAGATCATCGAGATCGCTGATCGCCGCTTCGCCGCCGACGGTGTGCGTTCGATTAATCCGGTCTTTGATGTGACACCGGCAGCACTGGTCGATTATCTCGTCAGCGAGCGTGGCGTCATCAGCAGGCCCCGGCGTGAAAGCATTGCCGAGCTGAAGCTTGGCGTCGATTGAGTGGCTGGCTTGGGGTAGACTCGGGCTACAAAAACACGAGGAGCATTGTGATTCATGAAAGCCGTTCTATGTAAGACGCTCGGACCTGCGAGCAATCTTGTTGTTGAAGAAACTGCCGATCCCAAGCTGAATCCCAAAGGTGTGTTGATAGAAGTTGCCGCGGCTGGGCTCAACTTTCCTGACACACTCATCATCGAAGGCAACTATCAGTTCAAGCCAACGCTGCCATTCAGCCCGGGTGGCGAGATCAGCGGTCGAGTACTGGAAGTGGGCGAGCAGGTGAAAGGCTTCAAGGCTGGCGATCGGGTGATGGCACTGACTGGCTGGGGTGGCTTTGCCGAGAAGGTCGTGGTGGGTGCAGCTAACATCGTGCCGACGCCGGAGAGCCTGGATGATTTGACCGCCGCAGGGTTCATGATGACCTACGGCACTTCCATGCATGCACTCAAGCAGCGTGCAGACGTCCAGGCTGGAGAGCGCGTGCTGGTGTTGGGTGCTGGCGGCGGGGTGGGGCTTGCTGCGGTGGAGATTGCAAAGGCCATGGGCGCTTACGTGATTGCTGCTGCCAGTAGTGACGAGAAACTTGAAGCAGCCAAGACCGCAGGTGCCGATCAGTTCATCAACTACGGTCGGGACGACTTCAAGGACGCACTCAAGGCGATATCCAAGAACGATCCGATAGACGTCGTTTACGATCCAGTAGGTGGTGACAAGACAGAAACCGCCCTCCGTTCACTGGGCTGGAACGGTCGTCATCTCGTGATCGGTTTCGCCAGCGGCGATATTGCGAAGGTTCCCGCAAATCTCACCCTGCTGAAAGGCTGCCAGCTCGTCGGCGTATTCTGGGGTGCGTTTGCGCAAAAGTTTCCTGAAGAAAATTTTGCCAACTTCAAGCAGTTGGGTGTATGGCTGAATGATGGCCAGCTCAAGCCGAAGGTGAACGAAATCTATGATTTCGCCGATGCGCCTAAAGCGATCGACAACATGGCTCAACGAAAATTGGTCGGGAAGGCTGTAGTCAGAGTGACGGCCAAGGCCTGAACTCAGGTCGGAGTTCCAGGCGCCGTATCAAGTGCTGAGCGCAAGCGCCTGGCTCAGGAGTAAGCGGGACGTCTTCAGCGCGCCCCGAAGGTGCTGGTCAGGATTCTGACTGGCTCCGATACAAAATCGGGATTGAACTTTTCGACCGACAGCCACTCCATATGTTCCCGCAGTGCAGCCCTTCGTGAAGTGTCTTCACCATTACTGACCACTTGAGTGGGAGGGGCGGGAAGGCCTCTATCGCTACCTGCGAGCGCTAGCAAGCCGATGAAGGCTGTGGCAAACATTGCTTTGTAGAACTGCGCGTTCTGACGTCGCACACTTTGATGTCGAATTGGTGTCGCTTGTGCCGGCACTCCGGTCTCCGTTTCTGGCATTCCATTGGAAGCGGCTAGTTTAGGTGCTTGTCCAAATCGGCGGTATCAGTAGTTGTAGCAGATATGCTCGCCTGCGGCAGACTTGCCAAGAGTGATGTAGACTTACTGACCAGATTGACTGGCGCCACCGGCGCGCCGTAACACTTCGACAGGATCACAGGATGTTAACCAGTGTCATTTTATGCGGCGGGTCTGGCACCCGTCTGTGGCCGCTTTCCAGAGAAGCCTTTCCCAAGCAGTTCCTGAGTCTGACTCATGCGGGCTCGTTGCTTGCGGAAACCATCGCAAGGATTGGCAAGCTCGAGGCCGACAGGCTGCTGATCGTGAGTAACGAGGAGCACCGTTTCCTGGTCGCTGCGACTTTGCAGAATCAGGGGCTCAAGGCCAGCACCGGCGGCAATGCCATCATCCTGGAACCAAGTGCACGAAATACAGCGCCGGCGATTGCGCTGGCTGCCCTCGAAGCACTCGAGACGGATCCGGATGCCATGCTACTGGTGTTGCCGGCCGATCACGTTATTACCGGTACCGAAACTTTTGTCGCAGCAGTGGCCACGGCAGTCGAGGCCGCCAGATCAGGCGCAATGGTGACCTTCGGAATCGTTCCGGACAGCCCGCACACAGGCTATGGCTATATTCGCTCGGAGAGAGCGGAGGGGGGCGCTGCTGACGACAGTACGCCTATGCGGGTCACCGAGTTCGTCGAGAAACCTGATCAGGCGACGGCGGAGCGTTACGTAGCTTCGGGCGAATATCTCTGGAACAGTGGCATGTTCGTCTTCAGGGCTGCGCGCTTTCTCGAAGAGCTGAAAAAGTTTCGACCGGAGATTCATGAGGCTTGCCAGGCGGCTTTTGCTGGCAAGACCCGAGATCTCGACTTCCTGAGAGTCGATGAGGCTCGATTCAATGCCTGCCCCGATGATTCGATTGACTATGCGGTGATGGAACAGACTGACTCGGCCCTCGTCGTTCCGCTCGACGCCGGCTGGAGTGATGTCGGCTCGTGGTCGGCACTGTACGAAATGCAGAGCAAGGATGCTGATGGCAATGTCGCCCGAGGCGATGTGATCACCGAGGACGTCAGCGGATGCTATCTGCATTCAGAGGGCCGACTGATCGCTGCCATCGGACTGCAGGATCATGTCGTCGTGGAAACTGACGACGTGGTTCTCGTAGCTGCGATGGACCGGGTCCAGGATGTCAAGAAGCTGGTTGCGCAGGTGCGCGCCAAGGCGCGTGATGAACATCGATTCCACAAGAAGGTGCACCGGCCATGGGGTACCTACGAAGGTATCGCACTCGGTGAGCGTTTCCAGGTCAAGCGTATTCAGGTTAAGCCAGGGGGCAGACTGTCCCTGCAGAAGCATCATCATCGTGCTGAGCACTGGGTCGTCGTCAGTGGCACTGCACTGGTTAGCCGTGGTGGTGAAGACACGCTACTCAGTGAGAATGAAAGCACCTACATTCCGCTGGGCGTGACCCACCGTCTTGAAAATCCTGGCGTGATTCCGCTTGAGTTGATAGAGGTTCAATCCGGCAGCTATCTCGGCGAGGATGATATCGTTCGCCTAGAAGACACGTATGGTCGTACCTGAGGTATCAACAGGTGAGGCGAGACTGGAATGAAATGGAGAAATCTGCGGAGTAGCCGCAATGTCGAGGATAGACGCGGACGCAGCTCCGGGGGGCGGCGCCTGCTGGGTGGTGGCCTTGGGTCCGTCGTACTGATTCTGGTGGCTATGTATTTCGGAGTTGATCCGGCAGTCATAGGCACCTTGGTGGACCCCGGTTCCGGACAAAGTTCGCAGCAGTCTGCACCGACGGCGCCTGAACAGCTGAACGATGAACACTCACAGTTCATTGCAGCTGTGCTCGGCGACACCGAAACGACCTGGCATAGCTTGTTTGAGAGCAAAGGCGGCAGCTATGAAGAGCCGCGGCTGGTGTTATTTTCTGACTCGGTTCGATCGGCCTGTGGCTTTGCGCAGGCAGCCATGGGGCCATTCTACTGTCCAGCTGATCAGAAGGTGTATCTGGACCTTAGCTTCTTTGATGATCTTGGGCAGCGCTACGGTGCGCCAGGTGACTTTGCACAGGCTTATGTAATCGCTCATGAGGTCGGACATCATGTGCAAACCTTGCTGGGTGTCTCCGCACAGGTGCAGCAGCAGGGACAGGGGCGATCGGAGGCCGAAGTGAATGCGCTCTCTGTCCGCCAGGAGTTACAGGCGGATTGCTTTGCCGGTATCTGGGCGCACAATGCTGATCAGAAACGGTCTCTGCTCGAGGCGGGTGACCTGGAAGAAGGCCTTGCTGCCGCTAGTGCCGTTGGTGACGATCGGCTTCAGAAGCGTAGCCAGGGCTATATCGTTCCTGAAAGCTTTACCCATGGCACCTCCCAGCAGCGCATGGACTGGTTCAAGCGCGGCTACAGCAGTGGCCGGGTCGAAGACTGCGATACTTTTTCTGACGGCGGTTAATCGAAGCCTGCTGTAGATCAGCGTGCGCTCAGTCCTGGTCCCGACAGATGACGATGTGTAAATAGCGCGCAAGCCGTCTGAAGGGGTCCTGGAGTGAGACTTCGCGCTCTGCACTCAGAAGCTGCTGATACTGATCAAGCGCCGAGGCGAACGCCTTGCTGCCTTTCGGTAGCCCGGCAATAGCGTTGTCGGCCGGAGAGGCGCCAGGGCGCACTGAGTCTCGCTGGGACGCCTGGTAGTCGGCAAAACAGCGAAGACCTCGCAGGCGCTCGATCCTCAAACCCCTCGCTCTACACCATGTTTCGATTTCTTCGGGCGCAAGTGGGTGTATGGGTGTAAGCCCGCCCTTGTAGTTTCGCGGTCGCGGCGGCAGATCGTCATATTGGCCACGGATCAATCGCCTGAAGCGCAGACCGTGCTCATTGTAGACGGCGAGCGAAAGTCTGCCCCCGGGTCCGAGCCGGTCGCAAAGCTGACCGAGTAGGGCCAATGGTGCCTCGGTCCACTCACTCACCGCATGCGCGAGAATCAGATCGAACTCACCTTTGATCGATGCAATGCTTGATTGCGCATAGCCCTTGAATGCTTCGACAGTCGGCGCAGCATTGCCAAGGCTGACGAGTGCGCTTTCCACGTTCGCGACGGCCGTGTCCAGCATGCTGGGTGAAGGTTCGATCAAAACCAGACGCTGAGTCGTTCCCAGTAGTCGCCGGCTGACAGGCGCTTCGCCACAGCCAACATCCAGCACCTGCATCGGCTTTTGCGCCTGTTCAGCTATGGCCAGAACATCTTCGAGAATCAGATCCAGCCTGATGCGGCCCTTGTCGCTGGCGTAGATCCGTTGAGAAAAGTGTTGCTGAAGTGGCTCGAAACTCTGGCCGTGCTGTAAGGCAAGCCGCTCGACAATCAAAGCAGCAGCATGCGCGGGATCTGCCGCTTCGGGTATCCGAATAAGTTCGAGGCACGCTGGAGCTGCGCCTGCGACGACTTGACGATAAAGATGATCCAGATCCACAGCGAGCTTTGTGAGCCGTTGAACCAGATCATTCTGGTCAAGCTGTCTTTGTTGGAAAGCCAGCAGCAGGTCTGCAAACCTTGCTGCGATAACCGCATCATCCTGCCACGGTAATACATTGCGCAAACTCTCTAGCGCACGGTGCTCGTCATTGTCCTTGAAGCAGGCTCGCAGCAGAAGGTCGCAGCCCTCGCGAAGGCGGCGTCTGGTGATCTGCCAGTACAAGAGTAATGCGGGCGGCTTCTGAGAGCCTTCAGATACAGCGTCTTGGCTTCGCAGCAGTAGCTGCTTCAGGGTCTGAAGGTCTTCAATGATCCGGAAATCGAGCGGAAGTGGGCTGATGAATTCGACTTCGGCGCGGAGGGCTCTGGCGTCAGTGATCGGTGTTCGAAGTAAATAGATCAGCGTCGGCTCAGGCATGGGCCGAACTCACGACGTTTATAATGGCGCCCAGGGGAATGGTCCACAGACCATAGGCGATCAGCAGGAGACCCGCAGCCTTGCGAACATTGCGCCGGCCGAGGATGCGGCGGACATGGTAGGCCAGGAGGCCAGCGGAAATCATGCTTGGCAGCGTGCCGAGGCCGAAGCAGAACATGAGCCAGGCGGCCTGCGGGCCATCTGCCTGGCTGAAGGACCAGGCCAGCGCACTGTAGACCAGGCCACATGGCAGCAGCCCCCAGAGCATGCCCGCAGCAGAGATCTGCCACAGAGAACGGCCGGGCTGGAGGGCGGCGCTGGGTCCTCCGCAGGCGGTGGTCTTCACTTTCAGCCCGCGCTGAACAGGGCGAAAAAGCCGGCTGCCGATGCGCTCCAGCGTCACCAGACCATACCACCACTGGCCTATATAGAGCCCCATTGCGACCAGCAACAAGCCCGCGATGGCTCGCAGCAGAATCAGTGCTGGCATGTTTACGGCGAGCACTGAGCCGACCGTACCGAAAATCAATCCGAGGAACGCGTAGCTAAGCAGGCGGCTGAAGTTGAACAGCAGGACCGGCGCAATTTCAATCTTTGCGGTGGCGCCCACGTTGCCGGCTCGACCAGCGGCAATAGACTGGGCACCTGCAATGCCGCCGCACATGGCCAGACAATGAGTGCTGCCCAACAGGCCGATTCCGATGGCGATGAGCGATGTCCACATCAGTCTGTATTATCCGCTCGCGGTGCTCCGTCGGCCTCTTTTCCAGCTCTGCTATCCCTTTTCTCCGGGTGCTCGGCCAGATCATCATCGAACAGGATTCGATGGGCGGGTCCATCGAGATCATCATACTGCCCATTGCGAACGGCCCAGCGGAATATCATCACTGCAACAGCAAGCAGTATCAGCGAAAGCGGTATCAAGACGAGTACAATTTCCATAGAGCCTCAGGCTGGTGATATCCGGTTGAGCCGCATAGCGTTGAACACGACGATAAGTGAGCTCAGCGACATGCCGATTGCAGCTGCCCATGGCGGCACCAGGCCAGCCATAGCAAGCGGCAATGCGATGGCATTATACCCCAGCGCCCAGCCCAGGTTCTGGCGAATGATCTTGAGTGTCTTGCGGGCATGCAGAAATGCAGCAGGCAGGGCGGCAAGGCGGCCAGCGCCGAGCAGTGCGTCGGCCTTCACCTGGGCGAGATCACTGGCCTCGTGCATCGCGATGGACACATGGGCCGCCGCCATGGCGGGTAGATCATTTATGCCATCGCCAATCATTGCGACGACTCGATCATCCTGTAGTCGCTGCACAGCCGCGAGCTTGTCATCCGGCGAGCAGCCGGCGAGCGCCTGGCGAATCCCCAGTGCTTCTGCCACGCGATGTACCGGACCAGGACGATCCCCCGACATCATCCTGCAGTCGTGGTGAAGGTCAATGTTGAACCTGCTGATGACCTCAGGACTTTCCGGCCTGATTTCATCATCAAATTCAAAGCGCGTGCACACCGCTGGCGAAGTGGCGCCTACCAACCAGGCTTCAGTGTGCTCGCCGTCGCTCTGCGGCAGCGAATCCGCCAGCAAC
>TARA_R100000306_G_scaffold62312_1_pt1 | contig 49551 bp, 47 predicted proteins | sample TARA_R100000306 | Tara Oceans TARA_R100000306 (sample SAMEA2620824) | marine metagenome | biome: marine biome (ENVO:00000447); feature: mesopelagic zone (ENVO:00000213); material: "saline water (ENVO:00002010), including plankton (ENVO:xxxxxxxx)" | depth 1000 m | reverse complement strand
CCCAACCTTGGCAAGGTTGTGCTCTACCACTGAGCTATTCCCGCTAAACTATCTAACCGCCGCAGCCTTGTGGTGACCTCGTTCGAGGTGCTATGCCTACAACGTTTCAGAGCGCGTAATTCTACCTTTTTGCACCCCGGTGTCAAGCATAAAACTCGGCCTTTTACGTTGGCTCAACCGGCGTGCGCATTGTTACGAATTCCTCGGCACTCGTGGGGTGGATACCAATAGTGCTATCAAAATGCGCTTTCGTCGCTCCAGCCTTGATTGCAACTGCCAGCCCCTGAATTATTTCGCCCGCATCCGGGCCCACCATATGGGCGGCGATCACTTTGTCAGTCGCTTTTTCGACGATCAGCTTCATCAGCGTACGCTCTGGATTGCCGCTCAGGGTATTCTTCAGTCGGCGAAAACTGCTGCGGAAGATGCTGATATCAGCATACTTCATTCTCGCTTCTTCTTCGGAGGGCCCGATGCTGGCTGCACTGGGTTGCGAGAATACCGCCGAAGCAATCTGGGTATAGTCAATGGCCCTTGGCGGATTGTCTTCACCACCAAAGAGGCTCCTTGCCACAAACATGCCTTCTGCGAGCGCAACCGGCGTGAGCTGCACCCGATCAATCACATCGCCTACGGCGTATATGCCTGCAGCCGCAGTTCGGTACCGCTCATCCACCAATACTTCACCGCGGGCACCGGTCTCGACCTCCGTGTTTTCAAGGCCCAGAGCATCACTATTGGGCACCCTGCCGGTGGCGTAGAATACATGGTCGGTGAACTCGGCCTCGTCGTGCCCGAGATCGAGCTTCAAGCGCCCCTGCGCCTGTTCCGCATCAGAGACTTCACTGATTTCATGAACCTGGCGTTCGAGCAGCAGTCGGATGCCCTTCTCCGCCAATTCGCGATGCAGCTCCTGCCTGATATCGATATCAAAGCGTCGCAGCAGCTGCGGCCCTCTATGCAGGAGTGTGACCTCGACACCCAGACCGTTGAGAATGCCAGCAAACTCGACGGCGATATAGCCACCGCCAACAACTACGGCGCGCTTGGGCAGGGCTGGCAGAGAGAACAGATCATCACTCAGGCTGACAAATTCGGAACCGGGGAAGTGAGGCAGAAATGAGCGGCTACCACTCGCTATGAGAAAGTTTTTCGCCTGGTACCGCTGCCCCTCGATGCTGACTTCATTATTCGACTCAAAACGTGCGCGGCCATCGATCACGTCGACGCCGGCCTGCACCAGCATGTTGCGATAGATGCCCTTGAGACGATTGATTTCAGCGTCTTTATTGGCCACCAGCGTCGGCCAGTCGAAATCGACCTGTCCGACCGACCAGCCGTAGCCTGCCGCGTCAGCAAAATCTTCACCGTAATGGGACGCGTACATGAACAGCTTCTTGGGCACGCAGCCCACATTCACACAGGTTCCGCCATAGAAGCGGTCTTCTGCGATAGCAACTCTGGCGCCGAATGCAGCGGCCATTCGCGCCGCACGCACACCGCCAGATCCTGCCCCGATTACTAAGAGATCATACATTATACAACTCGCTTGAAGAGTACAGTCTCGGTGATATTGTCGAAGCGGACTTCGCCGATACGTTCATACCCCAGACTCTCATAAAATCGCAAATAGCGTGCATTGCCGGTATCAAGACCGATTCCTGAGCTGCGCGGTGATTCAGCACAGAATCCCTCGATGGTCTCCATGAGCAGGCGGCCATAGCCACGGCTCTGGTATTTGGGATGCACGCCTATGAATGGCAGGTGATGATAGAGGTCATCCGGGAAACAGCGCCGGATCTGGCCATGGTAATCGAGATAGCGCTTGGTAGTTGAGATGCCGGCCGTCATCATCATCCTGAGCCGCCAGCTTAGCTGGTCGGCAAGATTGAAACGATGTTCGGGCGCGCCTATGAGGGCTACCGCCGCCAGCACATCGTGATCAAGCAGGCCGATTGCATCCTGCTGATGCTCGAAATGCAGCTTTAACCCTTCCCTGAGCGTCGCTCTGACTCGCTGCTCGTAACCAGGCCGGGAGGCTTCGAAAAGATATTTGAATGTCGGCTCGTGTCGGTACGCGTGATACAGCAGGGACTTCACTTCAGGAATCGCGCTGCTGTGCAGCCTGACGATCGTCGGCTCCTGCTGGGCGACTGCCTCGAGCTTCTCGTCAAACTGCGCTTCGGTTTCCACGTCCAGGAAATCCGCCATGAATGTGCCCTACCTGTTGTTCAGCTGACTCAATGAGCGGGTAACGATATATCAGTGCCGGCCGCGAGACTACAGTTCATATGGCCGAATCTGGCCCCTTAAAGGGTTAACGAGATTCGGGCGCTGATCTGACCACTGACATCTGTACGATCGACATTGATCTGCGAAACTACAATACCGCTCTGCTCCCGCAAAGTCTCGAGCCAGAGCATCATCTGATTGAATTCGATTTTGTCGAGCCAGACGTTTACCTGGTCTTCGCCGCGTGGCTCGAAGCGTTGCAGCTCCAGATCGAAGTTGCGTGCCGAATTACCAATGACAGAGATCAACGATTGTCCCTGCGGGAGTCCGGCAGATGAGTCGGCCCCCAGTGTAGTGGCGACAGAGCGAGCCTTGGCCTCGTTCTCCTTCATCCACACCAACGCTGCTTTTTCCTGAAGTGCAGCAGCTTCTGCTGCATCTGCATAACTTGCGACGGGACGCCAGATCAGCGCATAGACGAGGAAGGCAGCCAGGGCGACGCCCAACAGCTGCACCGCAAGCTGGTCGCGACGCGATAGATTGAGGTAGCTGGCACGTGCCGAACGCAGTGCCGGGCTCTTGTCGAGTAATCTGTTCATCATGCCCCGGGCGCTCCACGTAGCGTTATCTTGCCTCTGACACCATTGGCTTCCTTGATCGCAGAGCCGATATCGACCTGATAGCCTGCCTGATTCAAGGCTGTCTTGTACTGGTCGATCTGGCCAAGAGCGGCTGCGCGCACTTCAACAGCGAGCTCGCCGCGTTGCGCATTGTACTGCAGATTGCTGAAACTCATGCTGCTGCTGTTGGGCTGGGTGCTTAAACGAAACCCGGCCTCACCAAGCATCTGCAGAAAATCAGTCGCAGCAGAACTTGTGTTGGCGTTTCTGATCCGGCCTTCCATCTGGCGCCGCGGATTCGACACACGGCGGTCGGCTGGGAATATCGATTTGTAGAGCGCCAACGATTCCTGCTGAAGCTGCTCGGCCTGCTGCTGGTAGAAGAAGCCCCGTACGCCATTAAAACCGAGTAGCACCAGAAACACGAGACCGGCAGCCATGGCCACGGGCTTCCACTGGCTCAGTCCAGTACTACGACCGTCGGCCTGGGCCTTGTACGGTCCAATACAGAAATTCGCCACGGGGAAGCGGGTGGCATAGTCACACAGCACAGTAAATGGTGAAGCCTGGTGGCGATGCACCCTGACGGTAAAGCCAGGATGACTCTCGAGTGAGGTCAGCAATACAGCATAGCGCTCTGCCATGGCATCCGAAATGGTGACATGCAACGTGACATCGCTGCCGCCAGCGGAGAGGCCGAGTTCCGCCGCATCGGCATCCTGCAGACTCTGCTCGACCGACGCCGTCAGCCCCTCAGGCTTCTCGCTCTCAGCCTGTCCAAAGGTGCTCAGAGAGTCGATAACGAGCTCAACCGATTCGGCAGGTACAGAAGTCGCCATGCGACCGGGGGCACAGATCAGCGTATTGACGGGCAAGCTGTTCGCAAATCCATCGTCGCCTACTGATGCACCAAGCTGATCGAAGAACAAATGAATGTGTTGCCCCTTGTCAGGGTCATCACCAGCAGCTTTCACGATGCTGTCATGTGCGGCGATCACGATGGCGGCTTCGCAAGTGATCGAGTCCAGCGGCACAGGTTTCAGCATCGCCTCATTATAGAAGCTTGCAAACAGGTTGCGGCGGCAGACCCAGGTAGGGAAGCCACTCTCGTCACCCAGCTTGACCCGGGCATCGGCAACCAGATGAACCGACTCGATATCCTCCGCGATCAACTCCTCGACAGCAAACGGCAATGCCTGCTGCATGTATCGCGCCTGCTTGGGCGTCAGCTTCGCCAGCACATAACCGAAATGCTGCGAAGGCATGATGAACGATAACAGCGCATCTTCGAGGTTCTGCTGCTCTGTCAGCTGCATGATCCCTTCGAAGGTATCCACACCAGCAGAGAGCTCATGGCCGCTAAAATCGACCAGCGCCCATTCGTAGACCTGTTCGTCATCCGCCTTCGGCGAGACCGGTGCGAGCTGATCCCGATGGGGATCAACAGGTCGTACAAAAAGTTGGATACTCATATAGGCTACTGGTCCAGAATTGCTATTTGTTTGGTGAGCTCGAATTTCTTGCCGTAATCACGCTGCAGCACGAGCGTTGAGCCGTCGTTGGGGTCACGATACAGCGTAGAAAGCAGGCGCATGATACTGTCTTCGTTTATAGACCTTATACTAGCCTGAAAGTAACTGCTCGCCAACGTCAGGTCCTGTGACGTACTTCCCTTACCGGCCAATGCAGGCAAGCTCAGAAAGTCCTTGGTCAGATCCTTGAAGCCACCAAGCTTGAGCCTTTCGGCCACAATTTCCTCGGCATTCTGCCGTGGAATCGAGAGGGTGGCCATCAACACTGGTACGGTTGCCGTATTCACATTCACCTGGGTCACCCACCAGGGCAGGAATGCCACGTGGGGCTCGAGCGCCCGATAGACCTCCGGTGTCATCGCTTCGATGAGCCAGAGCTCGGTCATATCTCTGAACCAGGTACCACCTGTTCGGTATGGCGGCACCTTACCAAGGTATTCATAGTCCTCGGCGCCCTTGAAGTTCAGTGAGTCCTGATTGTCATCGAGCCAGTCGACAAAATGCTCCCGGTGCAACTCTGGCGGCCGCTGAATTGAGCCTTCATCGTCGTAGAGACTATCGAGCAGCCGATTGAGTTTCTCCAACGCCAGGGTATTCACCGTCGTTCGCAAAGCGCCACTGGCGTCCCGCCCCCCTGTGACTTTCAGCAGACTGTTCATATTGAAACGGCCCTGCAGGTCATCAATCTGGCCCTCGATGCCAGAGGTCAACGAGATGGGTATCTGTACCGCCCGTACGCCCCAGACCTCATTAAGCGGGTCGGCCTTGTTGTCGACATCGAAATCCACCAGCTCGCCGGTCTTCTTGTCCTCTTCCAGGTCTTTCTTGAGCAGCAGTCGCGCATAGGTCTCGCCCGCCAGGGCAAACTCCACAGACTGCTGCTGCATGAGCACGTTAGCGGTGCGCGCGAAGCTGATTTCTGCTGTGGTGCGCATGGCGGTGACAATGGCTGTACCGAGAGCGACGACAAGTAGCACGAGTATCAGCGCCACACCGCGCTGGCGTTGGGACGCACCAGTGACTGTACGGATACCGATCATTGGTCGAAGCCACCTGAATCTATTGGGACCTGCCCTGCGCCACCCTCACCTTCCGGCTGAAATCCACCGCCGGACTGGCTGCCATCGATGGGCACCTGACTGCCACCATTCTGGCCGTTCTGCTCGCCAGGACTCTGCTCGCCAGGACTCTGCTCGCCAGGACTCTGGTCGCCTGGATTCTGCCCCTCATTGCCGCCAGGCGTGGTCGCGCCAGGAGCCTGCTGGCCAGCATTCTGGGGCACGGCCGGCTGCTCGAACCCGGCCAATGCAAACAGGCGCTGCAACTTGCCATATACTTTATGAGTGAACGTGACCTCTACTATTCGAGGAACCGTCGTATTGATATCGACCTTGCCAGCGCCCAGCTGCGCCGCAGTTGGCCAGTCCGTCTGCCATTCGTTGGCATCGTCCAGCAGCCGGATGGTGAAATCACTGACATCCGTCATGAGTACCTGTCTCACGGGCTCCGAGTCCTGTGGTTGGTCAAGTACCGACCAGTAATAGCGAATGAGCTCTTCTTCCTCAACCACATAGGCGACGCGCTGCAACTCACTCCGAATAGGAATCTGCTCTAAATCCTTGATGTTCTGGAGCAGCTGCCGAGGATCCCGCCAGCCAGTGCGGGTAAACTGGATATCGTACATGGTGTCTGTGGTGCGAACGGCTGGCTGAAGGTCGCCAAAACCATCTCGGACTGGTCTGGCAATGATCTGCTTGAAATCTCGGCTGATGACCGAATCGGCCAGCTGGAGGCTGCGCAGCTGGGCGCCACGAAGCTCCAGCGTGTCGTTGACGCGAATGGTCTGACTCAGCAGCGTTGCTGTGCCGGTACCAATGATCGCAGTTACGGTGATGGCGATAAGAATCTCGAGCAGCGTAAAGCCGTGCGCAGGTGCCTTAATACGCATCATGGCTCACCGAGGAAGCCGATGAGACTGAATACAGGAACTTCGTTCAAGCCGCCGCCTGCTAAAAAAGCGACGTCCATAGTGACTTCTCGCAGCCGCTTTTCCGCCGGGATCTTGACCGTTCTTGTCACTCGCCATTGGCGGTCCGCAAAACTCACCTCTTTTTTCACTACGCCGGCTGGTGGCAACTGTTCCTCGACGCTCAGCATCACCAGCTCATTACTGGCAATCCAGCTCGCGAGCGTTTTCTGCTCCAGACGCTCTTGCGCTTTGAGCGGCACGGCCGTCCCTTTGACAATGGCAGCAGAGGTGACCGCAAAAATAAGCAGGGCCACCAGCACTTCCATCAGCGTAAAGCCTTGAGCAGCCTGCTTCATCAGTCTTCTTCGTCCGTATCTCTGACTATCTCGATGGGTGCGAGGCCATCGGTTTTGAGGACGACCTGGGCGTCCGCATCGCTGCTGATTCTAAGCGTCAGGGTAAAAGGCGTGACTTCCCCGCTGGAGAGAAAAAGGATCTGGGGCAGGAACAAGTCTTCCTTTTCCTCACCGTACATGCGCACCTCATCCTGCTCGGGCGGCTTCAGCTCGAAAAAGGAGGTGGCGTCCTTGAACTCGGCCTCGAGCCACTCTGGAAAGGGCTTGGGTTGCATAAAGCCCTGCGGCAGCTCGATCCATTTCTGCTCCTTTTCGGAATAGCCGCGGAAGCTGAAGCCGTCCTCCTTGATTTCGAGACCGATCTCCATGTTCTGGTAGACCGCCTCTTCACGGCTCAGCTGCATCGTGGCAAGCAGCTGCCTGCCCGCCTGGTCGAGCTCGCGACGCTGCGCGTTGCCGCCAGGCACCAGCGTCACGGCACCGATGACCAGCGAGATCAACAGCATGACTACAAGGAGTTCAATGAGGGAAAAACCGCGCTCACGCAGAGCGCTCTGCTTACACAGCCTCGAACAGCGGACTGTCACCAGAATTATTCGCTGCTGGCCCAGTTGCCGACATCGGCGTTGTAGCCTTCACCACCTTCCTGGCCGTCAGCACCGTAGGAAAACACATCATAGGGACCGTTCAAACCTGGAGAGACGTAGTTGTAGTCATTCCCCCAAGGGTCCTTTGGCAGAGTCTTGATATAGCCTTCGGGATTCCAGTTTTTCGCTTCGGGGAAGCCGGAAGGCTTTGAAACGAGCGCCTGCAGACCCTGATCGGTACTGGGATAAGTATGGTTATCGAGCTTGTACATGTCGAAGGCCTGTTCGAGGGTGCGAATATCCTGCTCGGCCACGGTCACCTTCGCTTGATCGGTCCTACCCAGAATTTGAGGCGCAACCGCGGCAATAAGCATGCCGAGTATGATCATGACCACCATGATCTCGATCAGCGAGAAACCGAGCTGCCGCGACTGGGCTAGCGCTGGTCGACGTTCTCTGGACACCGGGGGGTGCTGAAATCTCATTACCATTTTCCTTTGTCTTTGATTTGCTTTAATCGACGGAAGACTATCCGGCGAGATTACTCATGCTCAGTATCGGCAACATGATACCCATGACGATCAGGAGCACAACCACACCCATGAACAGCAACATGAAGGGTTCGAACATGCCGATCATCGTGGCGATCTTGCCCTGGAGGTCATTTTCCTGACTGGCCGCCGTCCGCTCCAGCATTTCGCCCAGCTGACCACTGGCCTCACCACTGGCGATCATGTGGATCATCATCGGTGGAAAGTAACCGGTCTGATCCAGTGAACGGTGCAGACTACCACCTTCCCGAACCTTTTGAGAGGCTTCGGCCACCAGTCGCTTGAGCCACTGGTTGTCGAGTACTTCGCCCGAAATCCGCATGGCATCGACAAGCGGCACACCGCTACTGTTGAGAATACTGAGGGTACTGGCGAAGCGGGCTGTATTCAGTCCCCGAACCATCTTGGCCAGCCCCGGGACGTGAAGCATCGAGCGATGTATCTTCATCTTGAAGTCGGGCCGCTTCATCATTGCCGTAAAGCCGAAAACGAGCAGCGCGATCACGATGATCAGGTAAATGCCATAGCCGACGATCCAGTCACTGAGCGTGAGGATAACCTGGGTCAGCGGCGGCAGCTCCTGACCACTGTCGACGAACACCTTGACGATGTCCGGCACAACATAAGCCAGCAGAAAACCCACAATACCAAATGCTACAACTGAAAGTATGATCGGGTAGATCGCGGCCAGTTTGATCTTCTGCCTGGAGATCTGCTGTTGCTCTGTGTAATCCGCGAGTCGGTTCAAGACCAGCTCGAGGTGACCTGCGTGCTCCCCCGCTGCAACGGTGGACCGGTACAGGTCAGGAAACGCCTTCGGGAACTCGCTCAGACTGTCAGCCAGAGAATAGCCCTCGAGCACGCGCGAACGTACCGCGAGCATCATACTCTTGACCTTGGGCTTCTCACTCTGCGAAGCCACTGCACTGAGCGACTCCTCAATCGGAATACCTGACTGAATGAGGGTGGCAAGCTGACGGGTCAGCAGCGCGAGATCGGGTGTACTCAGCGAGTTGCTGCGAGTCCTGACGCTACCCTTGGTCTTGCTCTTGGCCTGCGAATCACTCGATTGCTCGACAGAGACCGGCATCCAGCCCTTGTCACGCAGCAGTTGTCGAACCTGTCGGGCGCTATCGCCTTCGAGGGTACCCTTCTGGTTCTTGCCCTTGGCATCGAGTGCCTTGTAATCGAAGGCTGCCATTATTCGCGGTGCGTCACGCGGAGTACTTCTTCAACAGAGGTCACACCCTGCAAGATTTTCTGCACACCGTCGGCATGGATACTCGGCCCGCGGGCACGCGCATATTTTTCCATTTCCATTTCACCAGCCTGTTTGTGTATCAGCTGCCGCATGCCTTCATCAACTTCGATCACTTCATAGATCCCCAGACGCCCACGGTAGCCGAGCTGATTGCACTCGGGGCACCCTGTCGGCCGATAGATTCGAGGTGGATTGGCCGTATCCGCATCCAGGAAGTCACAGATTTCGGCATCAGGTGAATACGCTTCCTTGCAGTGCTCGCAAAGTGTTCTGACCAATCGCTGAGCCATGACGCCCACGAACGACGATGAAATGAGGAACGGTTCGACGCCCATATCCATGAGTCGCGTAACCGCACCCACTGCACTATTGGTGTGAAGGGTGGATAACACAAGGTGACCAGTCAAACTGGCCTGTACCGCTATTTCTGCAGTTTCAAGGTCACGAATTTCACCGATCATCACCACGTCGGGGTCCTGGCGCAGGATGGCCCGGAGCCCCCTCGCAAAGGTCATGTCGACCTTCGTGTTTACCTGGGTCTGCCCGACGCCCGGCAGGTTGTATTCGATTGGATCTTCGACAGTGAGGATGTTTCGCGAGCGGTCATTGATCTCACTCAGCGCAGCATAGAGCGTCGTGGTTTTACCCGAACCGGTAGGCCCTGTAACCAGCATGATGCCGTGAGGCCGGTGAACGGTCTTGCGCATGAGTTTGAGATCGCGCTCAGACATCCCGATGCGTTCGAGCTGCAGGCGTCCTGCCTGTTTGTCGAGCAATCGAAGCACGATACGCTCACCATTGCTCGAAGGCATGGTGGACACCCGGATGTCGACTTCCTTGCCACCAACGCGCAGCGAAATTCGACCATCCTGAGGTATTCTCTTCTCGGCGATATCCAGCCTTGCCATAACCTTGATACGCGAGACCAGCAGCGGTGCGAGTGCGCGCTTCGGTTTCACAATCTCGCGGAGCACGCCATCCACCCTGAAGCGGACTACCAGATCCTTTTCGTAGGTTTCGATGTGAATATCCGAGGCGCTTGATTTGACAGCTTCGGTCAGGATGGCATTGATAAGCCGTATGATCGGGGCATCGTCCTCTTGCTCGAGCAGGTCTTCGGTCTCGGGAACAGAATCTGCCAGACTGGCAAGATCCATATCGTCACCAAGCCCCTCGACCATCTGCATGGCTTCGGCACTGTCATTCTGATAGGCACGACCCAGCGCTTCATCGAACTCACTGGCATTGACTGCCCTGAATTCGCACTGCCCACCGGAAAACCGGTTAACCTCGGCGAAAACCTGTGGATTGAGTGGCGGTCTGAACTGTATGAGCTGACGCCCTGTCTGTTCATCAGGTTGCGAAATAAAGATTCCGTGGCGCTTGGCAAAGTTAAAAGGCAGGCGATAGATGTTAACCGCTTCCCGTTCCGGCGTTGCAAAGGCTTGTGACTGGCTGTTGTTTGGCATAGTTTTGTGTAAGCTATTTCGACGGCTAGAGTATACTAATCATAGCTGAGGCGCGTTCGATGTTCTGCGTCACAGTCTTAAAATTTTCGTAAACCCTTAAATTCAGGCGGGCTTGATGCCTTCAAGACTACAACAATGGCTGCCCTGGCTGCTCACGACATTAATCGTAGTAGGCGCAGCAGTCTACCTGACATCTCATTCGCTCGCACTGTGGCGCGACTATCAGCAGTTTCAGCGCTCACCAGTTGCCATCAGCGCCCAGGGAAACAACGCAGTCGTACAGCGGCCTGTGCGACAGTTGCTCGGCCTAAATCTGTTCGGTAGCCCCACTGCCAAAACCGAGGCGCCGGTGCAGACCACTGAAGAGCTGCCAGAAACAAATCTCCAGCTGACCCTGCGGGGCATCTCTTCGTCAGACGCAAACGACGTGGGCGGTGCCCTTATCGAAGGTCCGGACCGGATTACCGATTTCTTCAGAGTCGGGGAAAGCATGCCCGGCAATGCCAGCCTTCACTCGGTTTATGCCAACCGTGTTGTCATCGACCGAAGCGGCCAACTCGAAAACCTGTTCTTCCCTGAGGAAATCGGCAGTGGTAGCAGCGTCGAGGCCTACTCTCCCCCAGACGACAGCTATAACCAGAGTTATGAGCAGGAGTACCAGGAGCCAGCCTACGATCAGTCAGCCGAGGCACCTGTGTACCAGCCGGAAGTTCAGGAGATCAACGAATATGCGCCGGAAGTCATGCCCGATGAGGGCGCACCGATACCAGGCGAGCAGTTCGATGCCGGCAGCTATGAAGTGCCGGATGCCATTCCTGCCCCGCCTGTTGAGGCTGTAAGCGAAATTGAAGAGGCTCGTAGAGCGGAAATCCGAGACCGACTGCAGAAAATGCGTGAAACCATTCGATCGCAGGCTCAATAGTGCCGTTGAAAGCCTACGATCTGTAACATAGCGATACCATTCTCATAAAGTGATCCCCTGCACCGCTGGATATACTCTTTTAACCAGTTTGTTGTCGTGGATTACCATGTTCCCCCATCGCCGTATCAAGATGTCGATAGTACTGAGTCTGTTCAGTGTCCTGATCGTGTTGGCTACCCTGACTTTTGAAATATCAGCGCGTCAGGCGAACCAGCGAAGCATTCAGACACAGCCCATTCATCTTGGTGAAGATTGGCCGGGCCCCTTGCTCGAGCGCAAAGTTCATCAGCGCCACAACGGCGGCCGCCAGAATGCCCAGTCGCTACCGTCGCAAGATCTCAACGTGATCGTCGCCTTCTAGTACCGGACCATTTCGCCACACCTCCTGGTTCCGCCCGCCTGCCAATTCGCCTTTGCAACTCCACTTGACCTCCTTACGCCGGCGTTTTACAGTTTACGTTAACGTCAACTGCGCCAGAGTGGTGTACAGGACCCTGAATGCCCCTGAAGAATCAATCCCGGCTCTATACGATAAGCGACCTGGCGAGTGAATTTGGCATCACACCTCGCACCATTCGTTTCTATGAGTCTGAACGGCTGCTGGAGCCAGAGTCTCGTGAATCGCACGGGACACGGCACTACGGTGAGAGGGCCAGGGTTCGGCTCAAACTGATCCTGCGCGGGAAGCGTCTTGGCTTCAGTCTTGCGGAGTCCAAGTCGCTTATCGAGCTGTATAACGCTGACTCCGACAACACCGAGCAGCTGCAGCGTTTTCTCGAGCTCATCGCTCAGCATCGCCAACAGTTGCAGCGGCAAAAGCAGGACATTGCGGTCCTGGAGCAGGAACTTGACGCAGCCGAACAGCGCGTTCGGCAAGCCATGCCAGGATCCACAGCCAACTAAGCGCGAAATTCGCGGGAGAATAAAACAACAATGACCTACCAGGCCGACTACCCTACCCTTCGCTTCCCCATGAGCGAGGATCAGGCTCAACTGCAGACACTTGCGCGTCGCTTTGCGAGGGAGCGAATTGCGCCCATCGCCGCTGAGATCGACAAAAACAACGCCTTTCCCAACGAACTCTGGCAGGAACTCGGGCGCATCGGCCTGCTTGGTGTCACGGCTGGTGAAGATGTCGGTGGCGCCGACATGGGCTACTTCGCCCACTGCCTGGCCCTTGAAGAGATTTCCCGTTGCTCGGCCAGCATAGCGCTCAGCTACGGTGCGCACTCAAACCTCTGCGTCAATCAGATCGATAAGAACGGTACGCAGGAGCAGCGCCTACGCTATTTGCCAAAGCTGGTCAGCGGGGAACATGTAGGCGCCCTGGCCATGAGTGAGACGCTCGCCGGTAGTGATGTCGTCAGCATGAAGCTCAAAGCTGAACGGCATGGCGAGATGTATCGGCTTAACGGCACGAAAATGTGGATTACCAATGGCCCCGACGCCGACGTTCTGGTGGTTTACGCGAAAACGAATCCAGATGCGGGTTCGAAAGGCATTACGGCCTTCATCGTGGAGCGCGGCATGAAAGGTTTCTCGAGTTCGGCCAAACTGGACAAGCTCGGCATGCGCGGGTCGAACACCTGTGAACTGGTATTCGATAATTGCGATGTGCCAGCTGCCAATATTCTCGGCGAGGTGAATCGCGGCGTCCAGGTACTCATGAGCGGCCTCGACTTCGAACGGGTTCTCCTGGCTGCAGGCCCGCTTGGCATCATGCAGGCCTGTATGGATATCGTGATCCCCTATGTCCACGAACGGGTGCAATTTGGCGAGGCCATTGGCAATTTCCAGTTGATCCAGGGCAAGCTGGCCGATATGTATAGCCAGCTCAATGCCAGCCGCGCCTACCTCTATGCGACAGCGCAAGCCTGCGATCGCGGAGAAGCTTCGAGAAAGGATGCCGCCGGCGTGATACTGTTCTGCGCAGAAAACGCCACGAAGATGGCGCTTGATGCGATACAGATACTCGGTGGTAACGGCTACACCAACGATTACGCTGCCGGACGTCTGCTGCGGGATGCCAAACTTTACGAAATCGGCGCTGGCACATCGGAGGTGCGACGCATGCTGATAGGCCGCGAACTGTTCAACGAGACGGCCTGAGGGGACGGTGACATGACAGAGAGCCGCACACCTGCTACGACAACAGCCTCAGCCGCGTCCGCACGCCTCGAGCAAATGACGCAGCGCCTTGCCTACATACAGGCCCTCGAAGCAAAAATACGTGAGGGTGGTGGCGCAGAAGCCCAGGCAAAACAGCGGGACAAAGGCAAGCTGCTCTGTCGTGAGCGCATAGCGCAGCTGCTGGATCACGATTCGCCTTTTCTGGAGATAGGCATACTCGCCGCTCATGAGGTCTATGAGCACGAAGTCCCCGCCGCCGGTGTGGTTGCGGGCATCGGCTACGTCTCCGGCTTTGCGTGCATGATTGTAGCCAACGACGCCAGCGTTAAAGGCGGGACTTACTACCCGCTCACCGTCAAAAAACACATCAGGGCGCAGACAATTGCCGGAGAATTCCGGCTGCCATGCATCTATCTGGTGGACTCGGGCGGCGCACATCTGCCCCTTCAGGATGAGGTTTTTCCCGACAAGGAAGATTTCGGCCACATTTTCTATAAACAGGCTCATCTCTCAGCGCAGGGTATTCCGCAGATTGCTGTCGTCATGGGCTTTTGCACGGCGGGTGGCGCCTATGTGCCCGCGATGGCCGACGAGTGCATTATGGTTGAACGGCAAAGCTCACTATTCCTTGCCGGTCCAGCCTTGGTGAAGGCCGCCACCGGGGCCGAAGTTGATGGCGAGGAACTTGGCGGCGCACGGATGCATGCCACGATATCAGGTGTAGCCGATCATCTTGCAGCAAACGACACTGAAGCTTTGCAGCTTGCCCGCCGCATTCTGTGTCACGCTGGTCTACCGCGAAAAATCGATGCGGCTCAGCAGCCGGCTTCCATCACTGAACCACTGTTCGATCCCGCAGAGCTTCGAGGCATCGTACCCGCAGATTTTCGGACGCCCTTCGACGTCAGACAGATAATCGAGCGCATTGTGGACGGATCGGTACACGATGAATTCAAACCGCTCTACGGGCCGACGCTTGTCTGCACCTTTGCTGAAATCGGGGGCCACCGTGTCGGCATCCTCGCCAATAACGGGGTGCTCTTCAGCGAGTCGGCGCTCAAGGGCACGCACTTCATCCAGCTTTGCGAACAGCGCAATACGCCACTGATCTTCCTGCAGAACATCACCGGGTTCATGATTGGGCTTGAGCATGAGCAGGGCGGCATCGCCAAGCACGGTGCCAAAATGGTCATGGCGGTCGCCTGCGCAACTGTGCCCAAATACACCATCATCATTGGTGGCAGCTTTGGTGCCGGGAACTACGGGATGTGCGGTCGAGGCTACAATCCACGGTTTCTCTGGACCTGGCCCAGTGCAAAGATCTCGGTGATGGGCGGGGATCAGGCAGCTGGCGTTTTATCGACAGTGAAGGCCGAAGCACTTGCCAAAAAAGGCCTACCTTTCGATGCAGAAGCGAAAGCGGCGATAGAAGAGCCGGTCCGACGACAGTTCGAACGGCAATCGGACACCGTCTACGCTTCGGCGCGGCTATGGGACGACGGCGTCATTGATCCCGCCGACACCCGAGCCATACTACGCTTTGCTCTTGATCTCGAGCCTGGAGAAGCGACCGACGGCATGCGCGAGAGGCGCCAGGGTGTAGCTGCCTATCGTTAGTCGCACCTGCCATCACGACTGAATGGCGCCTGCCTAATGGTGGGCGTGCGACTCACCACTGACCGGCTGGACAGCAAACCAGGAATCGAGACGAATGGGTGTCTGCCCAGACACCTCAGAAGGCTCGAATACAAAAGTTGCCGGAAGACGCTCACCGGCCGTCGTCGGCGAAACCAGCTTCATAAACATGATATGCACCGCACCAGGCGCCAACTCTACAGTCGCTCCCGGCGGAATCAGGACGCCCTCCGGTAGCGGCTTCATAGACATCATACCTGCCTCAGAGGTCACAGATTCATGCAATGAAGTCTGTGCTGCGACTTCGGTCTCTACGGCGACAAGTCTGTAGGCCTGCTCGCCGCTGTTGCTGATAGTCACATACCCAGCGCCGTTCAGACCTGCCACCGGCACAGATCGCGTCCAGGCATGACTAATCGTCAATCCCGCCTCGCTGGCACCGTGAGCCACGGCCTTGCCAGCGGCGATAAGCAGCAGCACCGACACGATCAAGCGGAATTTCGCCAGCGCCGCTGTCACAGGAAATCTCTTCATATATTTCTATCCTTTAAAACAAAAAAAGCCGCACAAGGTGCGGCTTCGATAGGTCGTGCGGGAGCCGGCACTTAGCTGACTGCTGCTTCCAGCTGCGGCACAGCTTCGAACAGGTCGGCAACCAGTCCGTAATCAGCCACCTGGAATATCGGCGCTTCTTCGTCCTTGTTGATGGCAACGATGACCTTGGACTCGGACATACCAGCAAGATGCTGAATAGCGCCAGAAATGCCAACGGCGATGTACAGCTGCGGCGCGACGATCTTACCCGTCTGACCAACCTGCATGTCGTTAGGCACAAAGCCTGCGTCGACAGCTGCTCGCGATGCACCGACTGCTGCGCCAAGCTTGTCGGCAAGCTTATACAGCATTTCGAAGTTCTCGCCGTTCTGCATGCCTCGGCCACCAGAAACAACGATTTGCGCACCGCTGAGGTCAGGGCGATCGTTCTTCGCAAGCTCTTCTCTCACGAATGAAGACACGCCAGCATCCTTGGCAATGCTGCAATCTTCGACTGCCGCAGAACCGCCTTCACCAGAAACCGGGTCGAAACCTGTTGGCCGTACGGTGATAACCTTGATGGCATCCGAAGACTTTACGGTGGCAATGGCGTTGCCGGCATAGATTGGACGAACGAAGGTATCAGCAGATTCAACGCGAATGATGTCAGAAATCTGCGCCACGTCCAGCAGGGCTGCAACGCGTGGCATGAAATCTTTGCCAGTGGTGCCAGCAGACGTCAGGATCGCTGCATAGTCCTTGCCCAGCTCGACAACGAGTGCCGCCAGGTTTTCACCAAGCTGATGTCCATAGACATCGGCGTCGGCCTTGAGGACCTTTGAAACGCCTTGAGCCTTGGCAGCCGCTTCAGCAGCGCCAGAGCAATCCTTACCTGCGACCAGTACAGTGATATCGCCGCCGATCTTCTGGGCAGCTGCAATCACGTTCAGTGTGGCAGACTTGAGGGAACTGTTATCGTGTTCCGCAATGACTAGTACGCTCATGATTAAAGTACCTTCGCTTCATTCTTGAGTTTGTCGACCAGTTCGGCGACGCTCGCAACCTTCACGCCAGCTGAACGCTGGGCAGGTGGCTCGACCTTGACCACAGAGATTCGTGGCGCGATTTCAGCACCAAGATCTGCAGGGCTCATGACCTCGAGCGGCTTCTTCTTCGCTTTCATGATATTCGGCAGCGAGGCATAGCGTGGCTCGTTCAGACGCAGGTCTGTGGTCACTACCGCGGGCAGTGTCAGCGAAACAGTCGCCAGACCACCGTCAATTTCACGAGTAACTTCAACCTTGTCACCTTCAACCTTCACTTCGGAAGCGAAAGTGCCCTGGCCATAGCCGCAGAGGGCGGCCAGCATCTGCCCCGTCTGGTTGTTGTCTGTATCGATCGATTGCTTGCCGAGGATAATGAGCTTCGGCTCTTCCTTCTCGACAATCGCCTTGAGCAATTTAGCCGCGGCGAGTGACTGGATTTCCTCGTCGGTTTCAACATGAATGCCGCGATCAGCGCCCAGCGCAAGCGCGGTACGAATCTGCTCCTGGCAGGCTTTCGGGCCAATAGACACAACTACAACCTCAGTAGCCACACCCTTTTCTTTCAGGCGAACAGCTTCTTCGATGGCAATCTCACAGAATGGATTCATGGCCATTTTGACGTTGGCCAGATCGACACCTGAATGGTCAGACTTCACTCGTACTTTTACGTTGTAATCGATGACACGTTTGACAGCGACAAGAACCTTCATAGATTCCTCGTTGGTTTGAGGTGGAATAAACGAGCATTATACCCTAAATAGATGACGCATAGCTCGGCGACATACATGCATAAGACGCCAGACAGGCATATTGAGTGGCTTCAGGCGCATGACCAGCGCGTGATCTGCCCAAGGCCGCAGCGTCCATACTGGCCGTATTTAAATTCAAATGGCGGCAGAATTCAAACAAACGTTTGTTTGAATTTCGAATTCCGCTATCATGAGGCCGAATTTTCTAGAGGAGATTGCTTGTGGAACGTGAGTCAATGGAGTTCGACGTACTCATTGTCGGTGCAGGTCCAGCCGGACTCTCCACGGCCTGCAGATTATTGCAGCGTGCCAAGGATGCCGGCAAGGAACTGACAGTCTGTGTGGTCGAAAAAGGCTCTGAGGTCGGCGCTCATATCATGGCAGGCACCGTCTTCGAGCCAACAGCTCTGAACGAGCTGTTTCCCAACTGGAAAGAGCTCGGCGCACCGCTGAACACGCCGGTCGACCATGACGAGATTTTCTACCTTCGCAGTCAGGATTCGGCCATCCAGTTTCCGAACATGCTTGTGCCAAAGAACATGCACAACGAAGGCAACTACATCATCAGCCTCGGCAACCTCTGCCGCTGGCTGGCTGAGCGCGCGGAGGAACTTGGCGCCGAAGTCTATCCGGGCTTCCCGGCTGCAGACATCCTGTACAACGATGACGGCAGCGTAAAGGGTGTCCTGACCGGTGACATGGGCGTAGGCCGTGATGGCGAACCTACCGACAGCTTCACGCCAGGCATGGAACTTCACGCCAAGTACACGATTTTCTCCGAGGGCTCGCGCGGCCACCTCGGCAAGCGCCTGATGGCGAAGTTCAATCTCAATGAAGGCAAGGATCCGCAGCACTACGGCATCGGCATCAAGGAGCTCTGGGACGTGCCGGCGGAACAGCACAAGCCGGGCCTCGTGGTTCATACGACTGGCTGGCCCCTTACCGAAAGCGGCTCCACAGGCGGATCGTTTCTGTATCACCTGGAGAATGGGCAGGTCTATGTCGGCCTGATTACCGACCTGAGTTACTACAACCCACACCTTTCGCCGTTCGATGAGTTCCAGCGCCTTAAGCTGCACCCGGAAATCAGGAAACACATCGAAGGCGGTAAGCGCGTGTCTTACGGGGCTCGTGCCATCACCAAAGGTGGCTTCAACGCACTGCCAAAGATGACTTTCCCGGGCGGTCTGCTGATTGGCTGTGACGCCGGCACGCTCAACTTCTCCAAGATCAAGGGCGCTCACTGTGCGATGAAGTCAGGCATTATTGCTGCTGACACACTCGTCGATGCGCTGGTCAAGGACGATGTTGGCGGCAAGGAACTGGTCGCCTACACCGAGAACTTCAAGAACTCATGGCTGTATAAAGAGCTGTATGACGAGCGCAACTTCGGCCCGGGCATGCACAAGTTCGGCAACTTCCTCGGTGGCGCCCTGGCCTTCTTCGAGCAGAACATTCTGCATCGCAGCCTGCCGCTGACCATCCGCGATATGGTACCGGATCACGAAACCCTGCGACCTGCAGACAGCTGCAAGCGCATGGAGTATCCGAAGCCGGACAACAAGCTCACCTTCGACAAGCTGACATCGGTGTTCATCTCGAATACCAACCATGAAGAAGAGCAGCCTGTACACCTGAAGCTGAAAGACCCATCTGTGCCTATCGAGTACAACCTGCCGAAGTACAATGAGCCTGCGCAGCGCTACTGCCCTGCCGGCGTGTATGAGGTGGTCGCACAGGATGATGGCAGCAAGCGCTTCCAGATCAACGCGCAGAACTGTGTGCACTGCAAGACCTGCGATATCAAGGATCCTACCCAGAATATTACCTGGGTAACGCCTGAAGGTGGTGGCGGTCCAAACTACCCCAACATGTAGCCTGACCGGACTGCATGAAAAAGGCCCTGCGTACAGCGATGTACCAGGGCCTTTTTATTTGGCAGCTATTCGCGTCGAAGTGACACGATCAGGCTTCGATCGGCCCCAGCACATGCGATCTACCACCACTGTGCACCACTGCACAGGCTCTCCCGTCAACGTCTTCGACAGTCGATAGCTCCGTCAACTGATAAAAGACGGACCGACTCAGACGCGCGCGGAGATTGCGATGCAGTGTGAGATATGGCACGCCGTCGTGAAGCTCAAAGGTGCGTGAAGCATCGAGAACGACAGCGGGCGCGTAGTCCGGCTGCAATGCCAGGAACTCAGTGCCATTTTCGCTTAGTCTGTGGAAGGTCAGTATCTGGAATGGCGCATCAGCAACCTCGATGCGGGCCTTTTCGACCGGCGTCGTCAGGTAGTGCTGGCCATCTTCACAGGACATGATACGACCAAATACCTGTCTGGTCGGCTCACGTGTAAGTGGTGCCCCCCGGTAGTGCCATGTATTGTCTGCCGAAATTTCCAGCGGTAGATCATAAACGCGCTCGGGATGCCAGCGCTCAACTGGATACGGGTCGAGTGCAGCGGGCGCATCGTCACCGACCTGTTGAGCCTGCTCCGCCAGCAACCGTTTGATATCGATGTCGGGAACCTGACTCATTCATCGGCCTTTAGAAAATGGGCTGGCGCCGCCGCGCAACCAGCAGCAAGATGCTGATAAGTGTCTGCATCAGGGAATCGGTAGCGGCGAATTTCAGCAGTAGCAAATGCACGGCCATCAGTCTTCGCACCCTCGAGACAGTGGCCGTCGAGCAGCGCCACGACCGGCATATGACAGACCACAAGAAAATGTTGGTTGGGATATTTTGTAAACACCGCCGACAGGCTATCTATGGCATCCTGGAGGGAGTCTTCCGGCGTGATACCATCGATGGTCAAGGCGTCCCGGGAAACGCAGTCTGCCTGCTGCATCACGAGCTCTGCAGTCTCTCGCGCTCTTAAGTAGGTGCTTTGAATAATCCGGTAAGCCGGCACCGGGCCAGCCTGATCGCGAAAAAATGCATCGAGCGCTCTACCCTGACGCTCGGCCTGCCGTGCACCTCTCGAGGTCAGCTCACGTTCTTCGTCCGTGATACCGTAGGCCTCGGCCTGACCGTGACGCATCAAAAGAAATTCTTGAACTGCCAATGGGAACTCCTGTTATCTGAAGCTTAGTTGCCCGGAGCGGCATCTGAGCCGCTTCTCGGCAGAATGAATTCAACGTCGCTATTTTGCCCCCTCGCCATAAGACTGCGAAGAACCTTATCGACTGGGACCTGCTCATAAAGAATGGCGTAGAGACCGAAGGCCAGCGGCATATCGATGCCCATGGCCCGCGCACGTTCCGCGACGAGGCGTGTCGTATTCACACCCTCCGCCACTTGCCCGAGCGATGATACGATCGATTCGACCGATTCGTGCTGGCCCAGCGAATAGCCCACTCTGTAGTTACGACTCAAGGGTGAGGAACAGGTCACGACCAGGTCGCCCACCCCCGCCAATCCGAGGAAAGTCATCGGGTTCGCACCCATGCGCACCGCGAAGCGGCTCATTTCGGCAAGGCCGCGGGTAATAAGCATCGCCTTGGTGTTTTCACCCAGACTCAGGGCCGCTGCCATTCCAGCGATGATGGCGTAGATATTTTTGAGCGCTCCAGCGAGCTCGACGCCGAACACGTCACTGTTCTCGTAGACCCTGAAGGAATCACAGCCCAGTACGGCTTGAGTCGCTGCACGAAGCGCAGCACTCTCGCTGGCTATGACTGTTGCCGTAGGCACTTGCGCAGCGACTTCCCGGGCCAGATTCGGGCCACTCAGCACCCCCGTTAGACAACCTGGTACCGTGCTGGCGAGTATGCCACTCATGAACTGAAACCCAGGCTGGGCTATGCCCTTGGTAAGAGAAATCCAGAACTGCCCAGGGTGGGCAAAGGCAGCCGCATCGCCGCAGACAGCCTGAAAGTGCTCGCTTGGTATCGCCACCATAACAAGTTCGGCATCGCGCACCGCCTCTTCCAGGAAGGTGGTTGCCTTCAGGTCTGGCGACAAGGCCGTGTCAGGGAGATATTTCTCATTACTGTGGCGCGTGTTGATTTCGGTGACCACATCACCGTCACGAATCCACTGAATTGTTTCCAGGACCTGGGGGTTCGCAGCCGCAATAGTCGCCATAGCGGTGCCGAAGCTGCCGCCGCCGAGAATGCAGACTTTGGAGATCGGCGCCGGCATTGTCTTATCAGGAGCCATGGCGCCCGAGCGTCGCCCAGCGGCTTTCGTTCTCTGCCTGATCACACTCCAGCGCAGCTACGAGATCACGAAAGGTTTCCTTGTTCGCATCATTGATCTCCATCAGCGTGAGGTGGGCGGCAAGCACCTTCTGTCGCACTTCATCCTCACTGGCCTGAAGAATTGGAATCTCGAGCAGATCGCTCGCGTGGGCAGCGGCCTTGCTGACGATCACAAACAGATCATCCAGCCCCATGGTCATGATCAACCTGGTAACGTCGGCATTGACCGATATGATGGTCGGCAGTATGCGATCCCGCTCCCTGGCGAACAGCCCGATCTTGGCGATAAGGCCGAGCGTGGTACTGTCCACGACAGTGGTTTCGGTGAGATCCACAATAACCGTGACGAAGCCTTCGTCAGCCTGCATGCGTTCGATTACGCGATCAAGTGTAGAACAGAGGTTCAGCCGGATCTCGCCTACAAACTTGATGACGTAGACGCCACGCTTCTCTGCCTGAAGAATCTTGAAGCCGGGATTTACAACCATCATTAAACCAGCGTTTCGGTGATGGAGACGATGGCGATGTCGTCAGGGATCTCTGACAGGGCATCGAGCTGAAAAACCGACTCCAGTTCGCCGATAGTGTGGCCCGATGAACGCACTCTTTCAAGCATCAACGCTTCCTTGGCATCAAGCGAGGGCGCATCAAGCACTTCAAACAGGCCATCCGAGACGATAATGATTGAAAAACCTGGCGGCAGGGGGCGCTCGAAAGTCTTGTAGTGGGCCTGAGCCATCAGCCCCACGGGAGCGCCGCGTCCTTCAAGAAATGAACAGTCCTTGCCGTCACAGAACACTGGCATTGGATAGTGGGCGCCAACAGAATAGGTCAGCATGCGTTTTTCAGTATCGATGATGCCAGCGAACATCGTGAGATGCTTGCCCAGATCGGTCTCCAACAATTCACTGTTCACTCGCGCCAACAGGCGTTCTGGATGCAGGATATCGTCGCTCGACTGGCGGCGGATATTGCGCTGCAGGCGGTTGCTGAGGTTCTTGAGCAAAACAGTGACGAAGGCCGAGGAAGCGCCGTGCCCGGACACGTCGGCGAAATAGAACCCCACACGATGTTGATCGATGTGATAGTAATCGAAGAAATCGCCACTGAGATACAGCGAGGGCTTGATACAGTGGTCGATACTGATCTTGCCAAAACGCAGGCCTTTCTCCGGCAGCATCTTCATCTGTACCTGCCGTCCGGCTCGTTGGTCCGCCCTGAGCTCATCCAGATTGTATTTGAATTCTGAAACGGTTCTCTCGAGATCCTGTCGATAGCGCTTGGATTGCTTGAACAGACGGACCCGCTCGAGCTGCCGCGCCAGCGCTTCATCGAGCGCAGTGATGTCAAGGGCAACCTTGGAAACCACATCTGCGGCACCGGCCCGAAGTGTTTCCAGAATATGATCGGTAGAAATGGGATTGGTGAGAACGACGACGGGTGGACGCGGCTCGAAGGGCTCGAGAAAATCGGTCAGCCATGCCACACCCTCCGGCATAAGGTCGCCGATAATGACATCGGGGCGTTGATTCGCAGGCATTTCCGCACACGACTCTGGCGTGGCGGCAGCAGTGACTTCGAAACCCTGGGCAGCAAAGTGTTCAACTAGCCAGCCTGAGGACCTTGAGTCCGCATCGATGACCAGTAAGTGCTCTTTGCTTTGTATCACGATTTGTCCGAGGTCACGATGAATGCAATAGCTTCCCTACCCACAGATTTCTCTTCCATCCAGACCCTCCTGCTGCGTAGCGTACAGTCTAGGTTAGTCCCGGCAGCCGGCATTGTCGTTGTTATAGAATTCCATTACCAGAGGCTAGGTAAAAAAGTTAGAGTGATCATACTAAAAGACCCATCACCAACCGATAAGCACTACTGACTATGATGCACACCCGTTCTTCTCCCCGTTTCGAGCTGCTTGGCCTTCGGGATCGTCTGATCATGGACCCCGTCCATGGCGGCATCGCGCTCAGCGAAATCGAGGTGGCGATTATCGACCACCCCCTGTTTCAACGACTTCGCTACATCTGTCAGAACGATATATTGTCATTGGTTTTTCCCGGCGCTACCCACTCACGTTTCCTGCATAGCATCGGCACCATGCACGTGGGCCATCGAATATTCAGTCAGCTCCTGGAAAACGCTCTGGCCGAGAGGGTAAAACAGCACGGTCAGGCCTACGACTTGAGTGAAAGCCAGCTTGGCGCGCTGCACTTTTTCACCCAGATCGTGCGATTGGCCTGCCTGCTCCACGACTGCGGCCACAGCAGCTTCTCTCATCAGTTCTCACGCGCCGAGTCGATTCACAAGCTTTTCGCTGACGGCAAGGCGGTGAAGACACTCTGGAAAGGCATCGACACGACGAAATTATTCGGGAGACCGCCGGAAAAGATTGTCCATGAGCATTTTTCAGTGCGGTGTGCGATGGCCATTTTCCAGGATAGCCTGCCTGCGTCAGCGGACTTCACCATGGACGATGTGCTTTGCCTGATGGAAACGACCGCGATACAGCCCAGCGAAGCGTTCATGGCGGCAACAGCTGCGATCTGGCCGGTGCTCACCGGTGATGCAGAGGGCACGCTATCCTCTCAGGACGCGCTAGACGATGCTGCCCGTCATCTCATCGAGACATTGGGGCTGGTGGTATCTGGCGAGTTCGATGCTGACCGAGCGGACTACATGCTCCGGGACGGCTTCCATTCGTCGGTCACGATCGGCGGCTTCAATATCGATCATCTCCTCAAAAATCTTCATATTGGCTGGGATTCCAAGGCGAACTGGATGGGTTTTGCTGTCACTGGCAACGGCCTCGGCGCGCTTGAAGACTTCGTCTACAGCCGCTATCAGATGTACCGGAAGGTCTATGGTCACAAGACGTCCCAAGGCTTCGATCTCATTCTCAAGCACGCAATCAATGAGGTCATGGCCGACAGTGAGGTGTCAGACTTTGTCTACGACTGCCTCACGGACATTCAGGAATTCCGCCATTTGACCGACAATTATTTCTGGGAACAGTTCAGGCGGTTCGCACGCACGAACCCGAATTCATGGTCGGAGCGCATCATAAACCGACGGCGACTGAAGCATCTTCGTACCGTTCAGGATGCGGACGCGGAAACGCTGAAAACCCTCTCCAGAACGCTCGAGGACGAGCTTGGCATCGAGGCCGGTAATGGCGTCCTGCACTGCACCCTCAAGGCTCGCTTCTCCAAGATAGGCAGTGGCTATCGTGAAATCCGAGTGTTGAACAAGCGGACCGGCACGTACTCGGACATCACACACCAGAGCGACTTTTTCAGTAAATTCAGGGATGTATCAATCACCCACTTTTACCGGGAACCCTGAGCAGTCGGCTGCTCTCGTGCACCTGTCGGCTGCTGGTGGTACTGTAGCGAAATCCGGTGGGTGCAGGGCCGCTTCCGCCGACTTCTGGTATTGAATTTATGGCAGGTATGAAAACGAGAGAACGCATTGCGATGGCGAGCCTGTCGCTGTTCAATCATTTTGGCGAGCCCAACGTCACCACACTACAGATTGCCGACGAACTGAATATCAGCCCTGGCAACCTGTACTACCACTTCAAGAACAAGACCGAAATCATCAATGACCTCTTTGGCCGTTTCGAGCGTCAGATGCTGAACCTGATCAGCGCGCCCGACGCCGAGGTCTCCATTGATGACTACTGGATAGTCCTGCACCTGGTGTTCGAATGTATTGCCGAATACCAGTTCCTGTACAAGGATCTGGTCAATATCCTGCAACGCTACGAACGCATAGCGCCTCGATTCCGCAAGATACTGAATCGAAAACTGGCCGTCACCCACAGTGTTCTGCAACGCCTGAAAGAGCGGCATGTCATCGACGCAGCAGATTCAGAGCTTGCGGCCTTGGCCCACAACGTCGTACTCACCTTGACCTGGTGGCCCAGCTACGATGTCGTCACGGCGAAACTGCCGCAGGAAATGGATCTGAACAGGGGTATAGCGCAGACGATCAGCCAGGTGGCCCCGTACCTGCGTGAAGCAGAGCGTGCCGAAGTTCTGGCCCTGAGTCGCGAATATCTGGCGACTGCTCCCGGAGGCAGTCCTGAACGGGAAGTCTAGAAGCGTCTGATGGCTGGGATTGCTGTCAGGACCTGCCGGATGGCTTACGTTGGTCAGCGCGAGCGCCGTTCTTGACTTTGCTCTTGCTCGAGCGCTTGTCATTGTCGTCGCCCGCGTCTTCGGGATCGCGCAATCCGTCCCCATGCTCGGCCAGTGACAGTGCTATGACTGCTGCTCTCAATTTGGCCACTTCAACGCGGAGCTGATCAATCTCCTTCTGGGTCGGAATGCCAAGACGAACGAGTGTTTTCGATACCCGCTGATCAAATACGGATTCGAGCCTGTCCCAGGTGGTGTTCGCGCGGTCCTTCACTTCCTCCACGCGACCTTCGACTACACGTATCTGTTTTTCAACGACGCCGCGGGTCTTGCGCTCGAGCTCTTCACCTTCCTGAACCAGCTTGTCGAAGACCTTGCCCGCGTCTTCCTCGGCTTTGTTGAACGCGCCCAGACCGGCTAACCAGATCTGCTGCGCAGAGTCCTTTATTCGGCCCGAAAGCTGTTTGAGAGGGTCCTGTTCAGACATGGTATTCTCCTGCTACCTGAGCGGCTGGCGTTGGTGTTGCTGACCGTACCGAATAACTGTCAGTATAGTCCATTCTTATTTCAGTCGGATGACCTGGTGCAGTCGAACAAGCGGTTCCTGAATTTCAGTATCGAACATCTGAGGTCGAGCAGGCAAGGTTTCTGGTTTGCGCTCGACCTGGTCATGCTGCTCCTGTTGAGCCTTAACCTCTTTCTCATCATTGTCGATTCGGTCTATCGAATAGGCACGAGCGATGAGCTGATAGCCACTTATTTCCCAGCCTTATCCCCCGCTCTGGAATATCTGCGGGAAAACTTTCTCTTCATCGACCTCTGCTTTGTCGCGATCTTCCTCAGTGAATTCTGCCTGCGCTGGGCAGTCTCGGTACGCAACAGTGATTATGCCCGCTGGTTCTACTATCCCGTCATACACTGGTACGACCTGGTCGGCTGTATTCCACTGGGCGGCGCACGACTACTGCGCTTTCTGCGGGTATTTTCCATCATCCATCGCCTGCAGAAATACCGCATTATCGATGTACGCCAGACCGCCATTTACAGGTTCTGCCTGTTCTACTACGAGGCGCTACTGGAGGAATTGAGCGATCGGGTCGTCATCAAGGTCATTAATGGGATACAGGAGGATATCCGTAGTGATGAGACACTGACCCGACGAGCCGTTGAAGAGCTTGTGAAGCCCCGACTCGACAAACTGCTGATTTCTGCCAAGGCGGTCACCAGCAGCATAGCGGGTGCCATGAAATCAGACGTCGACCATCCGTTTTCCGAAAAGCTCAGGTCCAGTGTAATTGCCGCCATGCAGAATAACGCCGAACTCAAGCGGCTCAGCACAATACCCATGATCGGTGAGCAGCTGAGCGATACACTGGAAGACGCCGTGGCCGAAGTGGTCATCGACAGTATCGCCTGTCTTATCGATGAATTCCCCGAACTGCTCAAGGAGGATAGTCTCCGCGCAAGCCTCCGAACCAGCGACGCCAGCTGGGAAGCCCTGGACGCTATACTGCTGAACCTCATCGATGACGTTCTCGAGTTCGCCAAGCAGCAGGTCGCCACACAGAAATGGAAACAGCAGCTGTGAAGCTTTTTTTGAACCTCATCATACACTTGTAAGCAGCTGCGTTATATCATGCCGGTCCATGATCACGGATTGATTCCCATTCAGATCGCCGTCAGGCAAAAGGTAAGCAATGAGAACTCGTACCTGGCTTAAGCGACAGCTTGTTTCAAAGGAACTTGACAAGCAGTTCGATGCCATAGAGAAGCCCGTTGGTTCCATGGGCTACGACCCCTGGGGCTTCAACCGGGACACCAACAAGATTGCTGCCGCGATTTTCAGCCCTCTTTTCAGACGTTATTTTCGTGTGGAAACGACCGGCATCGAAAGGGTTCCGGCGACCGGACCAGTGCTGCTCGTGGCGAATCACAGCGGACAATTACCCATCGATGGCGTGTTGATCGGGTTCAGTATGGCGACGCGTCAGTTGAACCCGCGGCTGCCGCGCGCCATGGTGGAGCGCTTTTTTGGTACGGTGCCGTTCCTTGGCAATCTGCTGAACCAGATGGGCGGCGTGCTGGGCGACCCCGTAAATTGTGCCTCCATGCTTGATCAGGGCGAGGCCGTCATAGTGTTTCCCGAGGGCGTACGCGGTTCCGGAAAGCCCTGGGGCAAGCGATATCAATTACAGCATTTCGGCGAAGGCTTCGTTCACCTGGCGATGAAGTACAAGGCCCCGATCATTCCAATCGGCGTCATCGGGTGCGAAGAAACGATTCCCTCATTAACCAGTCTCAGACCTCTGGCCAAGCTCCTTGGCTTGCCCTATGTGCCGGTCTGCCTGCCGGCCGTGCTGCCTGCAAAGGTTCACATTCATTACGGTGAACCCATCGTGTTTGCCGATGACGATGCCGACGAAAGCGAGATTGGCGCCAGGGCCAGAATAGTCAAGAATGCCATCGATTCCTTGCTCCGCGAAGGTCTCACAGCCCGCAAATCCATTTTCTTCTGAGCGGAGAGCTCAATCCCATGTCGAATTCAGTGCGACCGCGCGCCACATCCAACACTCAGCCGCCTCGCAGGAAGCCGGTGGTACTGATCACGGGCGCCGCGGGCGCCCTTGCGCAGCGCGTCATCGAAAATCTCCTGCCACGCTACGAGGTCGTCGCCGTTGATTTCCGTGAGCAGGTTTATCACTGTAGCGGCGTTCAGAGCTACTGCATCGACATCAACAAGCGACGCTTTGAAGACCTGTTCAGGAAGCACGACATTGCCGGCGTCATCCATATGGGCAGGGTAATGAGCAGTGAGGAACCCAGAAATCGCCGCTACAACTCCAATGTTCTCGGCACGGCAAAACTGTTCAAACTTTGTGAAAAGTACAAGGTTAACAGGGTGGTCATTCTGTCGACTTTTCACGTCTATGGCGCAAACGCCTATAACCCGGCCATGCTTGACGAATCTGCACCGTTGAAAGCGGCAGAGCTCACCATGGACCTGATCGACTCGGTAGAGCTTGAGAACCTTGCCCACATCTACCTCTGGCGCTGCCCTACCCTCAACGTTACGATACTGAGACCCTGCAATATCGTCGGGCCGGGCATTCGCAACACCATCGCCAATCTGCTCTCTTCGCGGGTATGCCCAGTGCTCACGGGCTTCTCACCGATGATGCAGTTCATCCATATTGACGACATGGCAGAGGCCATCACGCTTGCCTATCGCAAGAACAAGAAAGGCATCTATAACGTAGCCACTCCGGATTGGGTGGGCTTTCAGGATGCGGTCACAGCATGTGGCTGCCTGCGCATGCCGATTCCTTCGATCCCACCCTTCCTCGCCAGGCAACTACTCGCGCTGATGCCTGGCCACCCCCTGCCGCCCTATCTGGTGAATTACTTCAAGTACCCGGTCGTACTCGATCATCGGCACTTCGAGAAGACTTTCGGCTTCGAAGCAAAGTACTCGCTGAAAGAAATTTTCAGATATTATCGATCAGTGAAGCATTGAGCCTGCTCGCTCGATCGCGCCTGTGAGTCAGCTGTTCGTGATGCATACATGACTATAGATTTCGCCTCCGTCACGCTGGCCATGGCCGCGATGGCTTATTTGTTCATATTCGGCCTGCTGGTATCCAGACCGCTCTCGACCAAGGCAGACAAGGCGCTCTTGCTAGCGCTGCTTTGCAACAGCGTATGGCTGATGGTGCTCACCTCCCAGGCGTTAAGTGGCGAGCCGGGCTACGAATATCGCTATAGCCTCGAGATCATTCGCAATGGGGGATGGATTGCCCTGTTCTCGGTGATTCTTGGGGTCAGCGTCAGGAAAATTCGTAAAGGCGCGACCATTACCATCAGCTGGTTTCTGCTCGGGCTCTTGATACTCTTGGCCACGCTGGGTGCGGACGCAATCTCAAGACTATTGGAAGCCCCTGAGCTGATTCCTACGGCGCTGGTTCCGGTAGGACAGGTACTCATCGCCATTGGAGGATTGGTACTTGTCGAGCAACTCTGGCGCAACAGCGACCAGAATGCGATGAACCACACCAAATATCTGTGCATCGGCGCCGGTGCAATATTCGGCTACGACTTTTTCCTGTATGCCGATGCCATCCTGTTCAGTCGCATATCGCCCGCTCTCTGGGAAGCTCGGGGCGCCATAAATCTGCTCAGCAGCCCACTCTTTGGCGTTGCCCTGGTGGCGCGGGGTCGTAACAGATTCGATGTGCGCATTTCGCGGAAGATGGTATTCCATACCTCAGTAATCGTCTTCACCGCCCTCTACCTCATGTTGATGGCTATCGGCGGCTACTATATCAACGCCCTTGGTGGAACATGGTCGAAAGCCGTTCTGATCACGCTCCTGTTCTTCTTCACACTGCTGCTGATCGTTGCCGGCTCCTCACATCGCATCCGTGCACGGCTGCTGGTTTTTGTCACACGGCATTTCTTCAATTACAAATATGACTATCGCGAAGAGTGGCTGAAAGTCACCCGCGATCTCACCACCTTCGACTCGGACCCTGATCTGAGTCAGTCAGTGGTGCGCATCATCTGCTCGCTGGTCCACAGTAGCGCGGGCGCGCTCTGGCTCAGAGACGAACATAATCACTATGCTCAGCAGGCAGCATGGAACTGTCAGCGTTTGCGTCACCACCAGATCGACGTTACCTCCGAACTGGTTGACTATATGACGCAGCACGAATGGATCGTAAACCTGCGGGAGTACCGGGAAGATCCTACACTTTACAACCTGATGGAACTGCCAGACCCCATAGAGCAGTACCCGAAGGGCTGGCTGGTGGTGCCGCTCTATGTTCGCGAACAACTCTTCGGCTTCGTGCTGGTGCTCAAGGCCGACATGCACGTGGATCTCAACTGGGAGAATTATGATCTGCTGAAGACGGTTGCACGTCAGGCCGGCAGCTATCTGGCCATGCTGGAAGCGCAGGACGACCTTTCCGAAGCCAAGCAATTTGATGCTGTCAATCGCACATCTGCCTTCCTGATCCACGATCTCAAAACCATTATCGCCCAGCTCTCGCTCCTGGTGAAAAACGCGGCCAAACATCGTCATAATCCCCAGTTCATCGATGATATGATTCATACTTCGGAGCACGCGCTTGGCAAGATGAACAACCTGCTGCAGCAGATCCGCAACCCGGTCAGCCGTGACACTGTGGTGCGGGTAGATATTGCAGCCTTGATAGCGCAGGCCTTCGAGCAGGTCGCCCGCCGCCAGCCTCGCCCGAAACTTGACGGTCCAACAGGCAGTCTGTATGTAGAGGCGGACAGGGAAAAATTGTTGGCTGTTTTCGTTCATCTTCTGCACAACGCGCAGGATGCAACAGCCAAGACGGGCGAAATTATCGTATCTCTCAAGCAAAGCCCGGGCTGGATCGTCATATTTATCCAGGATACCGGGTCAGGCATGAGTGATGAATTTATCAAGACCCAGCTGTTCAAGCCGTTCGAGAGCACCAAGGGGCTGAGCGGCATGGGCATAGGCGTGTATCAGAGCAAGGAATATGTGCGCAAGCTGGGCGGCGCCATCGACGTGACCAGTGAGCTTGGTGTCGGTAGCTGTTTCACGATCAAGTTGCCAGCCGTAGAGCCGGAATGAGCATGGCCGGAGACTCGGACTATGCTGTAAGCTGCCGAACATCAGGAAACGGGAAGACAATGCAGAAAAAATTGTTGATCATCGAAGACGATCCGGGTCTGCAGAGCCAGATGCGCTGGTGCTTCGCAGAGGATGTCGAAGTCATTCTGGCGCAGGATCATGAAACCGCCATCGCGGCCCTGCGTCGGCACGAGCCGCAGGTCATTACGCTTGATCTTGGCCTACCGCCGGACCCAGGCGGGTCCAGCGTCGGGTTCCAGCTCCTGCATGATCTTCTTCAACTAGCACCTTCAACACGGATCATCGTCGTCACCGGGCGTGAAGAACGGGAAAACGCTGTAAAGGCGATAGCCAACGGTGCAAGCGACTTCTATCAGAAGCCTTTGGATGGCGACATCCTCGCCTTCGTGGTGGAGCGGGCCTTCAGACTGTATTCACTCGAACGGGAGCATGAGGAAAAGCAACAGCGACACAGTGCTTCCAGCCTCAAAGGCATCGTAGCTTCGAGCCCGCAGATGCTCGAAATCTGTAGAACCGTTGAAAAAATAGCACCCGCTGATGTCACTACACTGATTCTTGGCGAAACGGGTACGGGCAAGGAAGTGCTGGCCAAGGCCATACACCAGCTGAGCAGCCGTGCGGCAAACACCTTTCAGGCCATCAATTGCGCCGCCATCCCCGAGAACCTGCTCGAGAGTGAGTTGTTCGGCTATGAAAAAGGCGCGTTTACCGGCGCCAGCGCGCAGAAGAAGGGTAAAGTCGAGCAAGCAGATGGCGGCACACTCTTTCTTGATGAAATTGGCGACATGCCGATGCCCCTTCAAGCCAAACTGTTGCGCTTTCTGCAGGAGCGCGTCATTGAACGTGTGGGTGGCATGAAAGAGATCCCGGTCGATGTCAGAGTTGTTTGTGCCACACACCAGAATATACAGACACTTATCAGCGAAGGCCGTTTTCGTGAGGACCTCTTTTACCGTGTCAGCGAAATTACGCTGCGCACGCCGCCGCTGCGCGAAAGGAGCGGCGATGCTGTAGTCATCGCCAAATATCTGCTTGAGCAATACTGTAAGTCGATGGACAAGCCGAACATGTCCCTATCGAGTGGCGCCGTGCTAGCCATTCAGAATCATAAGTGGCCTGGCAATGTCAGGGAGCTCATCAACAAGATCAAACGCGCAGTTATCATGGCAGACGGTAAGAAAATACAAGCGTCTGACCTGGAACTGAACGAGCATGATGCGGGATCCCCCGACGCATTGAATCTTCGGCAGGTCCGTGAAACTGCTGAGAAGAACGCCATTCTTCACGCCCTGGAGCTTTCGGGCCACAATATGGCGCAAGCATCGCGTTTATTGGGCGTAACCCGGCCCACTCTCTACAATATGACGGACAAGTACAATATCCACACGCAATCCAACTGAGGTCTGCAATCTCGCAGGGCGTTATCTATGAAGCAAATGTTCGACAAACGGAATTTCAAGGCCAAGGCATTCGGCCATTCAGCAAGCCGAAACGCGCTGAAAGTCTGTATTGCATCATTCATCATCCTGATTTTTTCAGGCTGTGAGAGCAATGAGGAAAAGGCTCTGAAGCGCGCCCAGGTGCAATTCGCCAGCCATATAGATCAGGCCAGCTTCTTCATGAACCAGGGCCAGCTCAAGGCGGCGATGCTCGAAGCGCAGAACGCCAGAAAGCTCCTGCCGACCAAACCAGAGCCTTATCTGCTGATGGCAGACGCGCTGCTCACTACCGGTGATGCGCGGCAGGCTCAACAGGTCTATCAGGAAATATTGGGCGGCGACGAAGCCAAGCCACAGAGCGGTGCTGTGAAGATTGAGACCGAACAGTCCGATCTGAACAGCGCGCGGCTTGGTATGGCGCGAACACAGATGTTGCTGGGCGACATCGAGGCCGCCACCAAGGTACTCGATGAACTCGAGGAAGCCACTGCAGAACAGCAGGCTGCAGCACTGGTCCTTCGCGGTAATCTCGCTCTAGCCCGGCGTGAGCTCACCGATTCGGAGAATTTTTATTCTCAGGCGATCGAGAAGGATGCCGCCAGTATCGATGCCTACATCGGACTCTCAAAAGTCTCCTTCATCAAGGAAGACATGAATGCTGCCGGCGACGCTATCGCCAAAGCCGAAAGCATAAAAGCTGACTCCTCCGAACTCTGGTTGTGGAAAGCACAGTTCGCTGCGGCACAGAATCGTTTCGCAGAAGCTGAGACGGCGTATATCAAGGCGCTGGAGAAGATTGGTCAGTACGATGTCATGACCATGCAGAAGTTCCAGACCATTTCTCAACTTGTCGAAGCGCTGCGTGCCCAAAGCAAATTTGCCGAAGCATTCACTTACCAGGAAATTCTCGACAAGTCTGGGCCTGGCAATATCCGTTCGAATTACGAACAGGCGCTCGAAGCAATACAGGCCAATGACCTGGATAAGGCAGAGGGTCTGCTCATGAGCATTCTGGAGTCTGCGCCAGGCCACAAGCAGGCTGGCATCATGCTTGGTATCGTCAAGTTCCAGCAAGGAGAATGGGCGATGGCGGACATGTACCTGAGCCAGTATGGCGGCGATAACGTGAATGATGTCGTCTCGCGAGTCATGGCGGAAACCAAGTTGCACATGAAGGAGCCTGAAGCGGCCAAAGCCTTAATGAGCGGTCTGCCACGTGAGACTAGCGACAATCTTTCGATCTACGGTATGGCGGAAATTGCCACTGGCAATCTCACAGCGGGTATCGACGCGCTCCGCAAAGCGCTCGCGCTTGACGAAGGCAACGTTGGCATTCTTGAGCAGCTCACCAAAGCCTTGCTCAAGGAGGGAAGACCGGAAGAGGCGCTTCAGGCACTTGAGCAAGCGATAGTTCGTTCACCTGGCCAGGAAAAGATCCGCTCGATGATCGTGGCCGTCCACGCAAGCCAGAAAGACTGGTCCAAGGCAGAAAAAGCCATCGAGGCATGGAAGCGCAGATCCTCGAACAGCGCCCTGGCCTTCAACGCCGAAGGCGCACTGCTGATGCAGCAGGACAAAAAACAGGAAGCGATTCGGGCGCTCGAAAGAGCCAAGAAGGCTAACGAAAAACTGGCAACGCCCTACTTCAACCTCATTCGCCTATACCTTTCGCAGCAGGAAGATGCGCTGGCGCTGTCTGAAGCGAGAGCCGGTGTTCAAAGCATGCCCGCCAACATGATGATGATCCGTACCTATCTCGACTTGGCCTCGCGCCAGGAGAAACTCGAAGAAGGCATCGAGTTTCTTCGTACAGTGGCTGAGCAGGGTACCAACTCGGCCCCAAGTCTTGTCCTGGCGGAATACTACGGTCGGACCAATCAGTTCAAGGATGCCCGATCGTTTCTGAATCGTGCACGTGAGGCTGGCGCTGATCCATCTGCTGTCGAAGGTTTGGAGCTATTGCTTGCAGAGACCGAGATCCCCTTGCTGATACAGGCCAAGCGACTGGACCAGGCCAGAAAGCTGGCGGATTCTGTCGGCTCAAGCTTTCCGTCTTCTCCTGAAGCACAGCTGCTGAGGGCGAAGGTAGAGCTCAGTGCCGGAGACGAAAAAGCAGGCTTCGATCAGCTGAGCAGGATAAACCGCAAGTACCCACAGCAGCCGATAGCATTCGAGTTCCTTGGTGACTATTACTTCACCAAGGAGTCTTTTGAGAAGGCAGTCGATGTTTATCAGAAGGCATGGCTGCGCGCCCCGAGCCAGGCGCTTGCAATCAAGATGCACCGGGCCCTGCGCGAAGCAAACTCCACAGTCAAATCTCTCGAACCACTGAAGCAGTGGCTGGAGATCAGTCCTGACAGCCCACAGGCATCAACATTGCTGGCCATGGGTTACCAGGCCGCCGGCATGAACGAGGAAGCCATAGCGCTTTATGAGAAGATCAGAAAATCACGACCGGCTGATGCAGTCGCGCTGAACAATCTGGCCTGGCTCTACTATGAGCGCAAGGATGAGCGCGCACTCGAAGCGGCCGCTGAAGCCTATCGCCTGCGGCCGGATAACAGTGCCATAGCTGATACTTACGCGCTCGTATTGCTCCAACAAACCGACGAGACGGCCAAGGCGATCGAAATACTGGAAAAAGCCGTTGCCGCTGAGCCTGAAAACGAAGAGTTGAAGAAGCATCTCGAAGAAGCCAAGGCAGCTTCAGCCAAGCGCGGCTAGTACCGCAAGACGTAAAAAGCCGCAGCTGCCTTTCTGGCGGCTGCGGCTTACTTCAGAACCGGTTCAGCTTAGATCCCACTCCGCTTCAGTATTGGCAACTCTGCCCTCTTAACGGGCAAAGAGGCGCTTGAAGCGGGTCGCACCCAGGGTTCAGTAGCGAGGTCGACCCGTGGGGCAGCGAAACCCTACCGAGGCTACTGAGCCGACTCGAGCTCAGCTGCAGGCCGAGCATGTAGTCCCAGCAGGTTAGTGCGAAGTGGATAGCTCGTGTCGTGTATCAAGGTAACACCATGCTCAACGCGGACCTTCTCGTGAAGCAGGCCCGTGATCGAATGCAGCGGACTGCCCACTGAGGAATACACCACCCACAAATTTTTATCGGACTCTGCGCTCGGCCACTGCACTTCCTCTATAAGTACACGACGGTAGAAATTATCAACCGTCAATATCGTCGGCTGCTGCTTGAGCTTACAGTCAGCGAGGCCTTCAATTCTGGTTTGATAGTATACGAAGGTGGTGTACACGCTGGGGTTTGGAAACAGTACGGAATCACCTGGCGCACAGTGTTCTGCCAGCTTGGTGTAAAGGTCGCGGAATTCAAACTGAGGCCGCTCTGCCTGGTTGTACAAGCCGTAGAGCCCAAACCCAAACAGTATCGCGTAGATACTCTGTCCTAGCTTGCGCGGCAACATGCTTAATAAGCTAATTACCAGTGGGGCAAATGCAACCAGCGTAAAGATGAGATAACGGTCGACAAAGAGCGGCTTGATCTTGGCCGCTATTGCCAGAATGACAACTGGGCCACCGGCACAGAAACAGTACATGAGACGGTAGTGGGCAAGCCGCAAACCAGGATGGTTGGTGCGCGCATTCGGGCCACTGTAGCCCCAGAACAGGAAGACTGCGTAGGCTGCGCAGGCACCCAGCAGAAACAGAATGGCCAAGGCTGCCGTTCTCAAATACCAGTCATAGGTGAAACGGCCCACAATTTGGTCAACGTAGAACTCGACAGCTACTGAGAGACCAGTAGGCTCGATCCAATTCACGTTGGGCGCGCTGTTCCCCTGAAACACGAAGAAAGCCAGTATGGGTGTAGCAATAAGCCCCATAAGCAGATAGGCGAGCAATGCGCCTCTGCAACGCTTCATGCGGTTTTCTGCCTCTGCAAGACTCAGCAGCAAATAGAGGCCAAGCGACCCATATAGCAGTAACAGAAAAATGTGGGCGTAAAGTGACAGTCCGGCGAGCATGCCAAAGCCAACGAAATACCGCATCGATCCGGTTCGCACAGCGTGCCAGAACAGCGGTATTGCGAAAGCCGTAAACATGAAGACCATGCTGTACGAACGCGCTTCCCAGGCATATTTAATAAACATCGGGTTCACGATTATCAGCGCTGCAACCGCCAGCGCCTGTCCAGCCCCTCGCTCCTGCCTGACGAATCGGTAGATCCACATGAGACCGATTAGCGCAAATACCGCCGATGGCAAACGAAGCATGAACTCAGAATGCAGATCGAGGTAAAGATAAAATTTGAGGAACAGGTAATACAGCGACATGTTGGCTTCGCTGTGCCAGAGCGTCGACCAGAATGCTGGCCAAGGCTGCGAGGCAAAAAACAGGCTGCTCGTTTCATCTACCCATAGGCTGTCGACAGGAAAGAATACTGCGGATACCACTGCAAATATTGCGAGTAGAATCAGCGTACTGAAGACCCAACTGGTGATAAGACGATCATTGACTAGATTCATGGCTTCAGCTCGGGTGTCCGGTCACTCGCTGTCTTTCGAAAATATTCGTCTTTGGGCAAGGCCGACTGCTTACGGGCATAGTGGGCATTGATCCAGCTCCTTACTGGCTGTTCATACCAGTAGTACGAAGCTATGCCGACGGCTATCGTAAGCAAGGCAATCAGCGGATCAGGCAGCGGAATTGAATCTCTGTAGATATAGAACGGCTGCTGCCATATATATATGGAGAACGACCAGAGGCCAAGATATCGCAACCAGCCGAATGTGAGGAGACGGCGGGCGATCGGCGTTATTTCCTGCAGGTGATTGATGGTGAAGGCCAGCAGGAAAGGTGCAAGCACAAGCCTGAAAAGCTTTGGTATTTCCATGCTGTAGCAGGCGAACGCGAGTAACAGTGTCACTACCGGCACCATCGGGTTGACCCGTATGCCGTAGTGAGCCTTCAAAAGATTGTAGGCGGCCGAAATGAAAACGAAGCAGACAGCTGTTTCAGTCCTGATGAAGTAAATTTCCTTCGGGTAATCAGTGCCGAAATAGAAGCCCAGTACGGCCAGCAGAGATAGTCCCGCCAACCCGAGCAGGGCTAGTGCCGGCTTCAGCAAACCGGTGAGCATGAGCGTCACCAGGCTCATGAGCACATAAGCATGCTCTTCGACATTCAGTGACCACAGGTGCTCTGCGGGCAGCGGCGAGCTCCAGATGTGCGGCTCGCCGGGAAGATAGGTGCGCAGGAAGAAGACATTCGCAACGACCTCCCCAAACGTAAACGGCAAACCCGCAATTGCAGCTCCAGAAAACAGAACCAGCAGAAAGAGCCAGTACAGCGGAATGATGCGACTGAACCTGCGAATATAAAACGTCGACAACGACGTCCTCTTTTCGAACAGGATCTTGCTCATTAACATGCCAGACAGCACGAAGAACACGTCTACGCCCATCCGCCCTTCCTTGAGGAAAGGAATGTTGGCGAAATGATCGATCAGTACTAACAGGATCGCCATCCCGCGCCAGCCGTCCCAGATACTGATACGGTCATCCAGGTTGGTGTGGTGTGCTACCTGTGCTGTCAAGACGCTATACTCCAGATTAGCATGAGGCCCAAATCAGGCCTTGCGATTCTTCCTGTAGTCACGATAGGCCGCAATCAGCATACTGACGTCATCATCCTTTGGCACCCAGCCAAGATCACGCTCGCCTTTCGAAACATCGAGCACGCAGGTTTCATCAGCGATTTCATACTGCTCAGGATCCATAATCGGCTTACCCATACGATCCAAGGCTGCCAGCGTCATCTTTACCAGCCCGGCCGGAGTTGGTACAAGAAATGACTTACTGCCTGCTTCTTTAATCAATCGCTTCAGCAGTTCATTCACCGTAGGCGGATTGAGCGAGCCGAGGTTATAGGCCTCGTTCGGGAAGCCTGCTTTGACGGCGCAAATCACAGCCTCGGCACAGTCGCTTACCGAGATGAACTGGTAGTAGTTGCGTCCGTTCCCGATCGTGGGAACCGGCAAGTTGGCATCGACAAGCTTGAACAGCTTTTCCAGAATGCCCAGCCTTCCAGGCCCGATAATGAGACGAGGGCGGAAAATGGTGATGTTGAAGCCTTTTTCGCGATACCGCTCGCACAGCAGCTCAGTCTGGTACTTGGCTTCACCGTAAGGTCCGAGCGGTTCACGTGGGTGATCTTCGAATCGCGGATGGAAGCGGGTGTGACCGTACACCATATCCGTGGTGTAGTAGATCAGGTTGCGCAGGCCGGTCCTCTGCATCCATTCAAGAACGTTTTCGGTGCCGACGTAGAGCGATGTCCAGAAGTATTCCTTGCGCTCAGCTCTCGGCACGATAGGTACCAACAGCTTCGCTGCAAAGTGATAAATGACATCGCCCGCCTCTGCCTTAACGAGATCGAACTGTTTGGGATCGGTTACATCAAAGCGGGTGTAGGTGACCAGCGCGGTGTTATCGTAAATGCCGGAGCTCTTCGTCTGTTTCAGATCGAAGATTTCCACCTTCTCGCCTTTAGCCGTCAGCTTCCTGGTCAGCTCGGTACCGAGAAATCCATCTCCACCAAAAATGATATGTTTCATAGGCAGTCCCTGTAGTAAATCAGTAAGTTTTAGAAAGAATTAACTCTTGGCGACGAGCGACACGCCAAGACAGATGAAAAGCACGCCGACAATACGCCACATGTTGACGCCTTCGGCCAAGACGAAATAACCCCAGGCCGTCACCAGCACGAACGACAGTCCAAGAAATGGGTAGGCATAACTGATATCGACTTTTGACAACACGACCAAGTGCGACGCCATGCTGACTACCATCACGAAGAGCCCGGTAATAACATAGAAATTAAAGATGATGTCGAACGCAGCACCCTTTATACCTGCGGCCGAAATATCAAAGGCTGGGAGCGAGGTCATGCCCTTCTTCAGCAGAATCTGCGAAGCGAAATTCGTAAGCACTGTAAAGAGAATGAGTGGAATGTACTTTGCCATATACTGCCTGAGCCTGAGTTACAAATAATCGTTGTGTGGCGACTTCGTCTGAGCCCTTACAGGCTTAGACGCTTGAAGATAGTTTCGGGTATCGATTTGATGATCAGCATGATGAACTGCCAAAACCATGGCGTGTAGAGCACCATTCGACCGCCGTCCGCAGCTCTACGGATATCATCTGCAACTTTCTGCGGCTTTGCCCATAAAGGACCACCCTTGTCGATGTCTGCTGTCATCTTGGTATCTATGAAACCGGGTTTGACGGTCAGAACACCATGATTGACCTTGTATAGCCTGTTTCGGAGACCTTGCAGAAAAACAGTCAATGCACCCTTGCTAGCGCCATAGACGTAGTTACTGCCACGTCCACGATCCCCAGCCACCGAACTCACCACGATGATGGTGGCGCCGCCGGTCGTATTTTCCAGTGGATAGCGCTCAAGTGCTGTCGCCAGCCAGGTGAGGTATGAAACGATCGAGAGAAAGTTGACCTCGACCGCTTCCCTCGTCAGTTCGAAGCTCGCTTCGCAGGCTTTCTGGTCAGGCAGACTACCCTGAAAGAAATAGAATCTTGCAGGTCTGTGATCGGAAAACAGCGATTCTATCAGCGCTGGGTGATCCTCGTATGTCAGGGAATCCTGCAACAAGGTACGCACCGATGCAGCACCGCGCACGCGAAGATCGTCGGCCACGGCCATGAGCCTGGACTCGTTACGGCCAATCAGAATCAAAGACGCACCTTCCTCGGCATAGCGCCGCGAAAGCGCTATCGCCACGTCTGAGGTTGCCCCGAAGACCACTATTGGCCTGAGACCCCTTCCTTCACTGTCGCTCATTTCCCTTGTCATTCCATGTTCACTCAAAGTGTGTCTCCATGCTGACCCTGCGCCAGAAGTCGGAACTGAACGCAGGGTCGATCCAGCGACTGAATGCCTCATGCGCTGGAAAAAAGCTTCTGAACGCCGATGCGCTCATCAGTCGATCTTTTGCGGGATAGACCGCCCCACCGGCAGCAACAACCTGCTGCTCGATGCGCTCGATCAGGATCCGCGATTTCAGGCCGCGGTTTGAAAAGTCCAGCGCCAGACACAGGCCTGGCCGGGGAAAGGACAGCAGACCAGGTGAAGCAAGCTCGCCGAACTCCTTCAGAACGGCCAGAAAAGACCCCATCCCGGACTCGACAATGCTACGCAGAATCATCTCCAGGGCTCCTGAGTCGGCTGGCACGACGAACTGACACTGATAAAACCCTTTGCTACCGTAGATGCGATTCCAATTGGCGATGCTATCGAGCGGATAAAAATATGGCTGATAATGATCTCTGCTCATTCCGCCCCGCGCAGCCTTTTTGCTGTTGCTGCGGTAGTACAGTTCATTGAAGAGCTTGATACTCAAGCCATTCAGCGCTATCGACGGAAAATTGAATGGTATCGACAGGCGGCCTTCTACCGGCTGTTTTTCACGGGTCAGTTCGTCGCTGCTCAACGCCGCAGAATGACGGGCCCGATAGAAAAGGCCCCGCGCAAAGTTTTTCCCACTAGCCACGCAGTCCAGCCAGGCGACGGTATAGTCGAAGTCCGCCGAATCTGCCGAAATTGCCCTGAAAGCCTCCAACCCACTGAAAGGAACGGTTTCGACATCCATGAACGGTGAGTCGATACTGATCAGCTGAATTTCAGCGCTTAGTATGAGGCCAGTCAGACCGAGTCCGCCGATGGTCGCAGCAAACAACTCGCTGTTCTTTTCGGGCGAACAGATCAGTCTCGTTCCGTCTGAGCGCAGCAGTTCGAACTGCCTGACATGACGGCCGAAGGCGCCGGCGACGTGATGGTTCTTGCCGTGCACATCATTGCCGATGGCGCCGCCAAGTGTCAGAAACTGAGTGCCTGGTGTGACGGGGAGGAACCATCCTCTGGGCACAACGTGTTGCAAAATGTGCTGAAAGCTGACCCCCGCTTCCGCTGTAAGCACCCCCGTTGCAGCGTCAAGTGCAACAAAACGGTCGAGCCCCCGGGTATCCAGCAAGGCCCCTGCGGTATTCAGGCAGGAGTCTCCGTAACTGCGGCCATTACCGAAGGGCAGCACACTCTGCTGGCCAGCCATCTGCTCTGCCGGAGCATCGCGCCAGCCCCACCGGATGGCCTTCTGGGGCGTCTGCGGATCTACGCCCCAGCTTCGATAGGCGTTACTCACAGAAAGTTGGCCGACATTGCAGCTGCCACGATGACACCACAGATCATGATCGTCTGCAGACTCACGCGATCGCGGATCGCGAACACGATTGGATCTTCATGCATCTTGCCTCTGGACGTGACCATCCAGATACGACCCACCCAGAACAACAGTACCGGGCACAGCAACCACAGCAGCTCTTTCACAGCATACATGGAGGCGACCTTGTCACTATTGATATACAGCGCCACCACGAGCACTGAAATGAAACCGGACACTACGCCCATCATTTGCAGCAGAACGAGATCGCTGGTGACATAGCCACGGCCGCTGGCCTGATTCAGTTCGCGCTTCTCGAGATTTTTCAGCTCGGACACCCGTTTCGCCAGGGCCAAGCTGAGGAAGAAGAACATCGAAAAGGCCAGCAGCCAGAATGACCAGGCCGCATCAACGGCGAGCATCCCGGCGATGATTCGCAAGGTGTAGAGTGACGCCAGCAGACAGACATCGAGAATAGGCACCTTCTTGAGCTTGAACGAATACGCCAGGGTGATGACGGTATAGAGCAGCGCTACGCCAGCGAAAGCCGGCGGAAGAAACAGAAAGATGAAGGAGCTGATACCCACCAGACCGACCATCATCTTGATTCCGGTCAGCAGCTGAATACGACCGCTTGCAAACGCCCGCTTCTTCTTGATGCTGTTGACACGATCACTGTCGAGATCGAGCAGGTCGTTCCATATATAAGTGGCTGAGGCCAGTAGAGAAAATGATATGAAGCAGAATATCAGCGTGATCCAGCCGCCAATGTCATCGAAACGCTGCTCGAGCAGAAACGGTATGAATAGCAACGCGTTCTTGGTCCATTGATGAACGCGCAGCGCCTTCAGGTATTCGCGCGGCGACGGCGCCTCGTCACGAAAAATCCTGTCAACAGTAAAACGTTGCTGGGTTTGGCGCAGAAAACGGTCCGATTGGGTAGCGACCAGCACCTGGCGAGCGTTTGCCCAGACCTTCCAGTCGTTCCAGTCGTTCCCGATATAGTCGAAGCCACCGTGGCCAAAGCGATCAGTGAGAATTTTCGCCTTGGCGAGCCCCATGATATTGTCACGCTCGTTAGACGCGATGACTTCGTCGAAAACACCTACATACTCAGCGACCTGGCGCGCCAAGCGTTCGTTGCTGGCGGTGCAGAGAATGATGGCTCGCTCGGGACAGGCCTTCTTCTGGGCACGGAGGAAGACCACAATTTCCTGGTTATAAGGGATGAGCTCTGGCGAAAGCCAGTTTTGTGCGGCCAGTTTGTATTTGAGGTGGGCCTTGCCACGATAAAGCCAGACCAACACCCAGAAGATATGCAGCGGGTTGAGCTTCACAAAGCGCAGAAAGGACTCGATCAGTAGATCACTTTTGATAAGCGTACCATCGAGATCGACACAGAGAGGCGGTAAAGTCGCTTGCCCCGCAGTAACACCAGGGTTACCGTCTGTTGTCGTCACTTGCTCATTCATTTCCGAATCCATCCTTAAACCAGCATCGTTGAAGCTACTGCCAACGACTCTTGTGCTTTTTTACCGCTCATATCACGACCACTATATCAACAGCGAGATGTGCCGTCCGTGACATGCCTCAGCGAAGGTGGCATACGCTAACTTGATACCCGTTTAAAGAACAGTACTCTCGACTAAAAATTGGTCTGTTTCGTTGCGTTTTGACAAAGTTTTACAATTGGGAGACTTTTCAATACAAAAACCCGTGTACACTAGCGCCGTTTCGAGTCGTCGACCTGTTTGAGTGCCTGTCGTTCAGCCCTGTCCTAGCGTTGCTGGACTCGCGTTTCCACGGATGCACAGCCTGCTTAAACTCGGCTACGCTTGATAGGGGCAGTCGAGCAGTCGCTCGCTGATGCCTGATCATGTAAAGGATTGATGAACCCTATGGCAATTGAACTTTCCGTCGTCGTACCTCTATATAATGAGGAAGACAATGTCCGGCTGATGTTCGAACGGATCGACGAAGCCCTGCAGCCGTTCAAGGGTCGGTACGAGATCATTTTCGTCGATGATGGCAGCCGTGACCGGACATTTCAGGTTGCCAGTGAAATTGCCGCCACAACGCCTTATCTCAGAGTCATCACCTTCCGTCGCAACTATGGCCAGACGCCCGCAATGGCTGCTGGTATCGACAATGCCGTCGGTGAGCTCATAGTGACTATGGACGGCGATCTGCAGAACGATCCATCTGATATTCCGTTCATGGTAGAAAAGCTTCGTGCTGGCGATGGCGAGGGCAATCGCTATGACATCGTAGTTGGCTGGCGCCATAACCGGCAAGATAAGCTGGTCACCCGCAAGATACCGTCCATGATCGCCAACCGGCTTATCGGCAAGGTCACCGGCGTGCCCATCAAGGACAATGGCTGTTCTCTCAAGGTCTATCGTGCCGAAGTCATGCAGAAGATGCCGTTCTATAACGAGATGCATCGTTTCATCCCGGCCCTCCTTTCGCTAGGCGGCGCTCGTGTTGCCGAGGTCAAGGTAAAACACCATGCGAGGCAGTTTGGTGAGTCCAAATATGGTTTGTCCCGGATCTACAAGGTGTTGTTCGACCTGTTGACCATGAAGACGATACTTTCGCTCATCACGCATCCAGTACGATGGTTCCTGCGCCTGGCGCTTATCCCGCTATTGCTGACGCTGGTGAGCCTTGCGTTCGTGGTCAGCGGCTTCACCGCCGGTGAACCCATTGTGGTCAGCGCAACACATGCTGTTCTATTCCTCAACCTGACACTGTTTCTGGTTTCCCTCGGCTTCATTAGCGAACTGATCTACAACAAGAGTCCGCTCGACCTCGGCGAAGTCGCGCCGTTGACGGCGAGGCTGGACCTGTATTCGGGAAAAACCGAAGTTGATGAAACAGCGAGATCAGCAGAACTGCGCACAGAACCAAACAATTCCCGGGCTGATCATCGATCCGCCTCTATCTAGATACAGGTAAGAAAAGACATGAGTCACACACCAGACCAGAGGCCCCAGGTCGATATCACGGCACTGGTTCCCATCACGGAGCGAGCGGAAAACCTGGATCTTCTTATCAGGCAATACGACGAGGCGCTCGCCAGCCTCGGTCGCAGCCATGAATTCATCTTCCTGCTGAGTCCTGAGTACGCCCAATACGGTCCCCAGCTTGAAAACCTGTGCATGTCTGGCATCAACGGCAAGACCATCACCATGTCCAGAGGATTTGGTGAGGCGACGATACTGCAGGTCGGCGGAGAAATGGCCAGCGGTGACCTCATCATCACACTGCCCCCATATGAGCAGATCGCGCCAGCAGCTATCACGCAGCTGTTCGATGCCCTGACTGACGATCTTGAAATGGTAGTCGTCAACCGGAGCCCGCGTACCGATGCCAAGTTCAACCAGACCATGGCTCGCTGGTTCAGCAGAATACTGATCAACTCGTCCGGCTCTGGCTTCAAGGACATGGGTTGCGGCATCAGGCTGTTCCGGAAGAACATTCTGCGCGAACTTCGGCTCTACGGTGACCTGCATCGTTTCCTTCCACTGCTGGCGGAACAGCAGGGCTTTCGAGTTAAGGAAATCGACATTCAGCAATCGCCGCAGGACTCGCGGAAGCGGGTTTATTCTGCTTCCACCTATCTTGGCCGACTGTTCGATCTGTTGACCATCGTCTTCCTGACGAAATTCAATCAGAAACCACTGCGCTTCTTCGGGGCGGGAGGGGCAGCCTGTCTTATCGTCGCCCTCATCGGCTTGGGCTGGCTGGCGATAGAACGGATATTTTTCGATGTTGCAGCGGCAGATCGTCCGCTGCTGGTGCTCTTCAGCCTCCTGCTGGTGCTCGGGGTACAGCTTGGTGCGATTGGCCTGGTAGGTGAAACCATCATCTTCACGCATGCCAAGAACAACAAGCCGTACACGATCCGGAAAATTGTCAACAAGCACGAAGCCTGAAACACGGATGAGCGGCACCGGCGACTCCACACCGGTGCCGCGCCTGAAAAGCACCAGTGAGCCCGCCCAGCAAGCTCTGAAGCTGAAGGTCATCACCACTGAAGTCGATTTCGATCAACTGGCAGCAGATTGGGCAAATCTCCTTCATCGCAGCTCATGCGACGCGTTGTTCAATAGCTGGCCCTGGCAGAGGGCCTGGTGGCAGGTCTGGTCTCAGAAGCTCGATCTACAGCTTCACCTCGTCGCTACCTATCTCGATGATGACACCGAACGGCTAGTCGGCTTGCTGCCAATCTGTTTCAGCCCTCGAGACAAGGTGTATGCCTTCCTTGGCGCCCTGCCCCGCGCGACTTTCCGTAGCGAACTGCTCGATGCCCTGATCGACCCCGACTATGAAGCTACCGTGGCGGCACGCTTAAGTACGCATCTCGGTGGACTCATGGCCAGCGCTGATTTTTTCGCTGGGGATGTGCCTCGGCATGCCAGTATTGGAAAGATACTCAAGGGACTGCCAGTATCTTCGGGCGCGATGGTTCTGGGCCACCTCACTATGACAGAAGACACAGTCTACGAAGTGGACTGCCAGGGTGGCTTTATGGCATACGTGAGTGGTCTCGGCAAAAACAGCCGCCTCAAACTCTTCAATCGAAGAAGCTATCTGCAGCAGCACTACCCCGGCACAAGCGTACACGAGCGTGAACTCGTCGGCAGCGAAGGCGATGGGGCAGCTTCAAGCGAGTTCCTGGCGTTCCAGCCTGAGTTCGACCGATTCCACCAGCTTCGATGGAACAAACCTTTTCTTGGTCAGGACGGCCTGAGCTTTCAGTCCCGTTTCATTGATCTCTGTCAGCGCTGGAATGGCTTTTGTGCTGATATCCCTGCAGTTGGCGTCAAGCCCGTTGTTTCAGTAATGACGCATCAAGAACGGACGATTTCCCTGCTCTACGATGTCGTCGTGGGTGATACCCGATACAACATGCAGATGGGTTTCGCAGAGGACTTCGACAAGAAACTGTCTCTCGGCACCCTGCATCTTGGCTATGCCATTGAGGCCGCCTGCGAAGCTGGACTCCGCCAGTACAGTTTTCTCGCCGGGTCGGGCCGGCTGGCCGAGGCCAGTTACAAGACCCACCTGGCGACGCATACCCGCCCTATCAGCTCGAGCTGCACCGCGGCCAAACATCGTTTCATCAGACTCGCAGCTCGAGACCTGGCGCGGCGCATTTATCAGAGTATCCGCCGTTAAGGCTCAACGGATAATTATCCCCGGCTAGGCCAGACCCATCTCCCAGAATTGTGCCTGCCCCTGCCGTGGGTCAAGCTCATAGGCAGCGAAACCAAACTTCCTGTATGCCTGCGCAGCGACCTCATTGCCAGAGAGCACTTCCAGCGTAAGCTTGCAGCAGCCGCGTGACTCAGCCAGAGCCTTGACCCGGTTCAGCATCATCTGGCTCAGGCCAAGCCCACGGTAAGCCGCCTTGACGGTAATGTCGTGGATATTGACGATTGGCTTGCACTTGAAGGTAGAAAAGCCCGGAAAACAATTGGTGAGCCCTGCTGGCTCGTCATCAACATAGGCCAGTATGCTGAAAGCCCCGGGCGTGTCCGCCAATGCAGACGGCAGACGCTGCTTGACGCCCTCAGGCAGACCTACTCCACCACCCATCGGATCCCGCGCATAGTCATCGAGTAAGGCTGTAAGATGTTCAGCCTGCAGTGGATTATCATAATCAACGTCTACTATGTTGATTTTCTTACTAGACATGAGTGACCCTTATGGAAAATTATCACTTTAAACCATCAATTTTCCCACACTGCAACTTGCGTGGAAGACTATACTCAGGATGACTGTTTCTAAAACAATAACGGAGTCCTAAGCTCATGAACAAGTCGATCGTGCTTTTTTGTGATGGCACATGGAATAAGCCAGAAGATGAACACGGGCTTGTACATCCTACCAATGTGCTCCGCTTCCTGCGGCTGCTGAAACCGAGGGACAACGAGCAGCATCAGGTTGTCTATTACGACACTGGCATCGGCACCGGTGGCCCCTGGGACAAGTATATGGGCGGGGCTTTCGGGCTTGGTATTTCCGACAACATCATGGACGCCTATCGCTTCCTCACCAACAACTGGGCTGAGGGCGACCGCATCTTCATGCTCGGCTTCAGCCGAGGCGCCTATACCGTCAGATCGCTGGCGGGCTTCATCCATTTCATGGGCCTGCTACATAAAGAGAGTATGCCAGCCTTTCCGCTGTGCTATTCGTACTACAAGGCCTTCAGCAAGGACCGGCCTGGCATGAAGCAGGCAGAACTGGTCGAGAGCCTACGAACAACGATTCGCGAAGCTCATCGCCGGCCGCCTATTCATTTTCTTGGTGTCTGGGATACCGTAGGCGCGCTTGGTGTAGCCATACCAGGGTTGCAGTCGCTTTCAAGAAACTGGGTGGGCTTCCACAATACGCAGTTGTCATCGACCATACAGCATGCTGTTCACGCTTTGGCGATCGACGAAACGAGATCACAGTTCCAACCGAATCTATGGACTTATCCCGCTGATCCTGTAGAAGCAGACGAAGAAGCGAATGGCCCGGCTGCCGGCGCCGACCAGGTGCTACAGGTTTGGTTTCCAGGCGCCCATAGTGATGTCGGTGGCGGCTCGGCTGACTCCGATATTTCAGATCAGGCCTTGACCTTCATGATCGCACAGGCGCGCCGACATGGACTTCAGTTTTACGAGGCGGCCGGCGACGTGGCACCCGATAGCCCGCCTGTGAAATGGATTATCAACGACGAATACAAAGGGGTCTATCGACTGACCTCGCGTTACTATCGCCCCATTGGTGATCAGCAGCGTATGGATGCCGGGCTCGAGCTTGCTGTAAACGAGAAGATCCACGAATCCACCATACAACGACTGCATGCTGGCGGCACTTTTCAGAATGGTGATTGTTTGCGCGAAGCATTACGAGATGGCATGGCTATCTACTATGAACGGGATGCCGCCAGAATCACCCTCCCCGGCAATGGCAAGACTGGCAGTATCATTCATGTCGACTTCGGCGCTGGCAGCGAAACCGGCTCACAGAAACAGCGCCTGCCGTGCAAGATACTCGATTATTCAGACCGTGGTGCCCGTATAGATTGCGGCGATACCGCTGCGCTGCGCCCGGGGAATGTCGTTCAGTTCCAGACGGACGATCAGCGGGTTCGTAGTGCAACGGTGCGCTGGCAGCACGATTCAACCGCCGGGATTCAATTTAACGAAACACCGGCGGCCTGATTGCCACTACCTCTCGTCTACCACCCATGTTACAGCCCGCCGTTCCCGAACCAGCACCGGTTCCCCATGCAGAAATTCGCGCTACTCTACGAACGGCTGCTGGGGCTGGGGCTTTTTGCA
>TARA_R100000306_G_scaffold61690_3_pt1 | contig 49885 bp, 43 predicted proteins | sample TARA_R100000306 | Tara Oceans TARA_R100000306 (sample SAMEA2620824) | marine metagenome | biome: marine biome (ENVO:00000447); feature: mesopelagic zone (ENVO:00000213); material: "saline water (ENVO:00002010), including plankton (ENVO:xxxxxxxx)" | depth 1000 m | reverse complement strand
CTCTACACGTACCGTACCGGTCTTGTTCACGCTGGCAAGCGGGTCTACCTGCACAACGCTGCCCTGGTGCTCTACCACCAAACTGCCAAATACGTCGATGTTGCCCTGAGCTCTGATATAACTGAGGGCGCCCACTGTGAGGGTCGCACTTCCGCCGATACTGATTGTACAGGCTTCTATGTCTCCATTCAATGCTGTGCTATAATCACCATTAATTACAACAGTATCGTCACTAGTTGGGGCACCAATAGGGCTCCAATTTGTTCCATCCCAAGTCTTTGTAATTCCAGAACAGGAAGAAACAAACGCACTGATACTTCCGAAGTAAAAAGTTCCGCCTATACCTGTAAAATTACCTGTAACCGTAACATTACTTCCAAAACTTCCAATAATCGTACTCGATGTTTCAGCAATACTACTAGCGTTTCCACGCCCGATAAATAGATCAGAATTTCTGTCTAAACCTGTGAGATTTTCCCAACCTAAAATTTCATCTTCAGTAAAATAGAACGTAATACTAGTATCTCCAGAGGCCACAGTTTTAGAAGCTGCTATATTAAAAGTCTTATCAGCCACACGATTGGCACCTGTACTTCCATTATACGACTGCACTCCTGTTCCTGCTCTAGAAACAGCAATTGTAGCACAACCGTAATCATCTGACTGATTATTGGTAATAGCTGCCATAACATTATTTGTACTAAGATCGTAAGCGTATGCAGTACCTGTACCAGCAATATTTAGTTGATCTGCAGTACCTGTATTTACTGCTGTCTGTACATTTGTATTAAATTCACCTTCCAATAAAACATCGTCTATAGAAATATATTCTTCGTCATTGCAATTGTGATGTCTAAAAATTAGATATCCTGTTTCTCCTATATATGGAGTCATATTGATTGTTTCCGTTTCAACTGCTTGATTGATAATACCCCCTGGTTTTACTTGCGGACTCGCATTGATGGCTGCAAACGTGGAAATATCAGTTGCCCAGTAGACGGTATAATATTCTTCAAACCATGATTCTACTAATGTTGCTGGAGCCACTTCGTATGTAAGCGTAGCAGATGTTAAGCCATTTGGTATTGTAATTTGCGGTGGTCCTACATAATTGTCAGGAAACAATATGGTGTTTGGACTTGTCCAAGACTGAGAAAATAATTTTTGGGATGTAAGATGTGCTGGGGGTCCAGGAGGTATACCAGAAGCCCACTGAAAACCATCTCCGTCTGCGTCTCCGAACAACCAACCCGTTGTTCCTGACTCAAAATCGTTAGAAAGCAATGTTTGTGTAGTTGAAATTGTTGGCGCGCTGTCTGTACTAACAATCGTAAAAGTGTGTGTATTCGCGCTTGGGTTTGCAGTAGCGTCACCCGACGTAGAAACCGTAAAATCTACAATAATGTTTTCATTTGCTTCCACAAGACCATCATGAAAAATTCGCAAGGTCATCACCTGGCTATTCGTTTCACCTGCTAAAAAGACTACACTATTCGTTAATAATTCAAAGTCTTCATCTGTAGTAGCCGTACTTGAGCCATTCACTGTAAAGTTCACGGTGGCGTCTTGAGATGGTGCTAACCCAATGGTTAATGGAATATCAATATCAGTAAAACAAGCAGTATCACTTTCGTTGGCACTTCCTGTGACACTAGCAAAACTAATTTCTGGTGCCGATGCTTCAATTTTATACGAATAGATTCGAACACGACGATCTGGGTCTCCAGAATATTCAGAAGTTACCCAAAATGTTTTATCGTCTGACGGGTCAGTTACGCCCTGCCCGTAGTCTCCATATCGATCATTTGCAGTCACGGAGGTAGTTCCAGCTATCACCAAATTTTCTCCAAAAGCCATGGTGCCGAGGGGATCACTCGCCAATCTGCCTGTATAATATAACGACGGAAAAGTACTGGAGCCCGTTTTTGTATATCCAAGACCGATATTTCCGTCTTTATCCATGGTAATACAACCCATAAATACCGATTCTTTTTGTGCTACTGTTGCACCCGCTGGATCGGTAAAGGTACCTTCTTGGTACACTGTCCATGTGGCACCATTATCCAGACTTCTCAGTTCGACCCAACGAATACCAGATTTTTGAGTTCCATCTTGAATTTCGACCACCCAATTCATTACGATTGATTGATGGGTTCCGAATTCATACCAATGGCACATATTCATTACTGCTCCCACGATGGCATCGATACGATTTGAAGTTCCCGGTTGCTGTAAATTTGCAAATCCACCAGCAATTAATGCATCAAAAGGGCTTGTATTGATTTGATTTTTACCTGAGATGGTAGAAGCCCCAATATTGTTCCAATCCATATCAATATTCCAAAGTCCGATATGGTCTGAACCTGATCCCCCAAAAAAAGCGTTGTCTTGATAAAAGACAATTTTTATATCACCTGTTGGTGTGACGTCTCTTTCCGAATGAACTGGGATTGGCGCGGCAAATCCCGCAGTACCTAAACCTGAAGGGGAAAAGCCAACAATTTCTGCACTGGCGTCACCAGCAAGCATTTTTGTTCTATTAAATGTATATACCTTTTGTGCTCCTGTAAAATTTCCGGCGGCAACATAAGAATCTCCCCACACACCATAATGGGGATAGTCATTTCCGGCCCCAAGTTCAAATTCATACACATTAAATGTACCTGTAGGGTCTGGAGTTGTAGAAATTCCGATTAAAAAAGCATTACCTCCTGGCAATTGAAATTGAGAGATAAACCATCGATCAGCTTGGCGGTCGTACATCACAACGGGATCTCCAGCATTTGCGGTACTGCCTGGCGCTTGAAGTGGGTTTGTCAGGTTTTTTGGGAAACCCGTTGCCATATTACCTGATTTATCATACACAGCCCACTGACCGTTTTCCATAGTTACAATATGGTTGGGACCCACAGCCATAGAGGGATCTGGTGGTGAAACGTTGAGCCCTAAACCTTCAAAATTAACTATAGGTGCTCTATCTTCAGAAGCTCTGGTATAGGTTTCTGGGCCACAAATTAGGGGGTCAATATCTATATCGCTCGGTCCAGTAGCATTTAAGCGTGCTAATTTTCGCTGGCGCTTCGCACTCATGGGCTGCGGTGAGTCCCCATTTCCTTTCGGAACAACTTTACCCTCAAAAATGCTAGTATCTAGATTTTGGGGCATGTCGCGTACGGGTTCAGATACAAAGAAATTTGTAGCATAAATTACCTTGGTTGGATTTTCACTAGGAATATAACCTTGTGCGTAATCATCATAGGTGATCTGAGCACTTATGGAGGTGACCATTAAAAAAAGTGAAATAAACAGGAGTGTATTTTTCTTCATCATAGTTCCTAGTGTTTAAGATAAACAGCTAATCATAAGCCATCTAAAAAATTGCTATGTACCAATAAAAATATAAATAAATTGCTAGTGGAAATGTTCTTTATTCAAAATACTTCAATTTTTCGATAAAGTGCATCATTAATCAGAAGTGATGCGACCTACAATAAAAAAACTGCTTCCAACCTAAGCTGAAAGCAGTTATATTAATTGATTTTATAAAAATTATCCTCCGAAATCGTCAAATCTGATATTCTCATCTGGAATACCAAAATCTTCGCCCATTTTCTGAACGGCTTGGTTCATTAATGGCGGTCCGCAGAAATACAATTCGATATCTTCAGGGGCTTCATGGTGGTTTAAATAGTTGTCTATCACCACTTGGTGGATAAATCCAACAAACCCGTCGCCTGGTGCATCAAGCGATTCTTTCACTTTCCAGTTATCTTCTTCCAACGGTTCTGAAAGCGCTAGATAAAATTTGAAGTTCGGAAATTCATCTTCCAATTGTTGGAAGTGGTCTAAGTAAAACAATTCTCGCTTAGAACGCCCACCGTACCAATACGTCACTTTTCGACCCGTACGTAATGTTTTAAATAAATGGTACAAGTGCGAACGCATGGGAGCCATTCCTGCTCCACCACCTACGTACAACATTTCAGCTTCTGAGTGGTTGATAAAGAATTCGCCATAAGGTCCTGAAATAACTACCTTATCACCTGGTTTTTGAGCAAAAATAAAAGAGGAAGCAATACCTGGGTTCACTTGCATCCATTGGTTTTTAGCACGGTCCCATGGCGGAGTCGCAATACGAACATTCAGCATAATCTCACGCCCTTCGGCTGGGTAAGAAGCCATAGAGTAGGCTCTTTCAACCGTTTCATTATTTTTCATCACCAACGGCCACAAACCAAATTTGTCCCACTCGGCCTGAAACTTATCTGGCGTATCGTGCTCTTCAGGATGGGCAGTGATATCCATATCCTCATACTTGATCTCACATGGCGGAATTTCAATTTGGATATATCCTCCTGCCTTGTAGTTCATGTCTTCAGGAATCTCTACCACAAATTCTTTAATGAACGACGCTACGTTGTAATTACGTACCACGGTAGCATCCCACTTTTTAATTCCGAAAACTTCTTCGGGAATGTGAATGTTCATGTCCTGTTTTACCTTAACTTGGCAAGACAGACGTGCTCCTTCTTTCAATTCTTTTCTACTGAAATGGGGTGTTTCTGTAGGCAATGCCTCTCCACCACCTTCCAATACGTGGCATTCGCACTGAATACATGTTCCACCACCACCGCAAGCTGATGGCAAGAATATTTTATTGCTTCCGAGGGTAGAAAGTAAGGTTCCCCCACTCTCCACTTCGATTTTCTTTTCATCATTAATAGTGATGGTCACGGGCCCAGAAGGAGACAGTTTTTGCTTGGTAAACAACAAAAGTGCTACCAATAAAAGTGTTAAGACCAAAAATGCAACCACTGTGGCGGCTACGACTCCAATTGTACTTGCTGCTAAAAACATACTATTGCTGTGTTAATTCTGAAACTTCAATCTGAGCGGTTTCCTTTTCAATATTTTCAATCGTTTCCGACTCTATCTGCATCCCGATATTATCAGGATTTTCGTCTAATGAAGGTGTTTCTTCATCACCTCCTGTTAGCATTCCACCGAAACTCATAAAACCAATGGCCATTAAGCCTGTGATGATAAACGTAATTCCCAATCCTCTAAGCGGCGCAGGAACGTTACTATAACGTATTTTTTCACGGATGGCAGCAATCGCAATAATTGCCAAGAACCAGCCAATACCTGAGCTAAATCCATAATTTAATGCAAGATCGAAAGAAGCGATATCTCTAGACTGCATAAATAATGAACCTCCTAATATGGCACAGTTTACCGCAATAAGTGGTAAAAAGATACCCAATGAGTTATATAGGGATGGTGAAAATTTTTCTACAATAATCTCTACCAACTGCACCATGGTTGCAATGGTTGCGATGAAAAGGATAAACGATAAGAAGCTAAGGTCGTAATCTGCAAATTCTTCTCCCAACCACGTTAAGGCTCCTTCTTGAAGAATGTATTGATCTAATAACCAGTTTAAGGGAACGGTAACCGTTAGTACGAAAATCACAGCAGCTCCTAAACCAACCGCAGTACTCACCTTTTTAGATACGGCAAGGTACGAACACATACCCAAGAAGTATGCAAAGACCATGTTATCTACGAAAATGGATTTAAAAAATAATTCTATATGTTCCATAGTATTTTAGTATTCAGTTGTCAGTTACAGTTTTCAGTAGGTTAGCTGCCCACTGCTACTGCTACTGTAGACTTTTAATTTTCTTCAATTAATGCTTTGTTTCGGCTACGTTGCACCCAGATAATGATTCCTACCACAATAAGTGCCATAGGAGGCAATACCATAAATCCGTTGTTTTCATATCCTATTGCGTACAACCCAGTTTTTGCTACAGGATCTCCCAATACTTTAAAACCGAACAGCGTTCCACTTCCTAGTAATTCACGGAAGAAACCAACAATGATCAATATCACTCCGTATCCGGCGGCATTTCCAATTCCGTCTAAGAACGATCTCCACACCCCATTACCTAAGGCAAAAGCTTCAAAACGCCCCATGATAATACAGTTGGTGATAATTAGACCAATAAATACGGAAAGTTCCTTACTCAATTCGTAGGCAAATGCTTTTAACACTTGGTCTACAATAATTACTAAGGTTGCTACTACAATTAGCTGAACGATAATTCGAATTTTTGATGGTATAATGTTCCGCATCAAGGAAATCACGACATTCCCCACACCCATTACAAACAGTACTGAAACCGCCATTACGATGGAAGGTTTTAGCTGTGCGGTAATTGCCAAGGCAGAACAGATTCCGAGTACCTGAATGGTGATCGGGTTGTCATCTGCCAACGGATCTAGGATGAGTTTTCTATCTTTTTTTGAAAGTAATCCCATGTGTTATTGGTTTAATGATTTAAAGTACGGAACGTACAGTTTAATATCTTTTCTAAGCATTGCAGACACCCCATCTCCTGTAATAGTAGCACCGGCAAGCGCATCTACCTGGTTGTCTGTAGTATCTTTGTTTAACGGATCGTTGTTTCCTTTGGCTACTTCAATACCTTCAAAAGCATTTCCGTTTAGAAATTTTTCACCCGTGAAGTCATCCATAAAATAGCGCTGCTTTATTTCGGCACCCAAACCAGGAGTTTCCCCTTTGTGGTCGAAGTACACGCCTTGAACGGTCATCGATTTATCTACGGCTACAAAGCCCCAGATGGCATCCCAAAGTCCTTTTCCGCGCACTGGAATTACGTAGACTTCTTTACCGTCTTTCTCGCCCACAAAAAGCGGAAGCTTTCTTTGGTAATCAGGATCTTTCGCCTTTGTTTCTTCCTTTTTAAGGTCGATTAGGTATGCTTCATCGTTTTCCTTTACATCATCACCCTGAATCACTAATTGTTTGGTGATGTATTTATTGAACTCTTCTTCCACCCTATCGGTTGGAATAAAAGCAACATCACTATCACCTTCGTTATCATTTACGTTCATCGCATACAGAATGTTCTGTTGCTTTTCAAACTTTTCATTTGCTTTGATCATGGGTTTTAAACCACTGGCAAAACCAGCCAGTAACGATCCTACCACCACTACCATGATGACAGCAAAAATGACGGTATAACTATTTTTATCTGTGTTAATTGCCATGCTTACGCGGTTTTAACTTTTAGACGTTTTGCTCTTCTTTTTATATTTCCTTGTAACACATAGTGATCTATGGTTGGTGCAAATACGTTCATTAATAATATTGCCAAGAAAACTCCTTCTGGATAGGCTGGGTTAAATACCCGAATCAAAATCGATATAAAACCAATCAGAAATCCATAAATCCATTTCCCCTTATTGGTTTGGCTAGCAGTAACAGGGTCTGTTGCCATATATACTGCTCCAAATAGAATACTTCCTATTATAAGGTGTTGCCAGAACGGTACGTTCATCAAGCCGAAGAATTTCGAACTCTCACCAATCCATCCTGCAGAAACTACGCCGTTAAAAATAAGTCCCATAGTTAGGGCTCCTACCAACGTACTGAAGATGATTCGCCAACTTCCAATCTTGGTAAAGATCAAGATTAAGGCTCCTACAATGATTAGCAATTTAGATGTTTCTCCTACTGAACCTGGGATAAATCCCCAGAACATATCCCAATAGTCATAGACCACCGAATTGTTTTGGGCATAGCTACCTAAGATCGTCTCTCCCGAGATTGCATCAACATCGGCACCCGCCATGATTTCTTTTTGCCTGTCTACCGCTCCGTGCACCCAAACTTTATCACCACTCATCCATGTTGGATAGGCAAAGAATAAAAAGGCCCGTATGGTTAGTGCAGGGTTCAAGATATTCATTCCCGTTCCTCCAAAAACTTCTTTTCCAATCACCACACCGAAGATAACGGCTACTGCCAGCATCCATAATGGAATATCGATAGGAACAATTAATGGAACCAACATTCCTGTTACTAGGTATCCTTCTTCAACCTCATGTCCTTTAATAACCGCAAAAACGAACTCAACCGCAAGACCTACTCCGTAAGACACTAGCACTAATGGAAGTACGGTCCAGCACCCCATGATAAAGTTATCCCACGTAAAGAAGTTTGCAACGGGTGCCAGCCTCAAGGTTTCGTCAAGCGCTGCATAATGCTGGTATCCAGCATTAAATATCCCGAAAATCAAACAAGGCACCAATGCCATAATCACGACATTCATGGTACGCTTTAAATCGTCTGCCGCTTTAATATGGGTACCGTTATGTGTGGTCTCATTCGGTAAATACAAAAAGGTATGGAGCGCATTAAATGCTGGCGCCATCTTCGTGCCCTTGTATTTTTCCTTCAGCGTATGTAATTTTTGTTTCAATCCCATATACTACTTATTTTTCATTTCTTCAAAATGAATAATTGTGTTTTATTTTTCCTTTCGTTCCTCAATGAATAATTATCCAATTTCTTTATACATTAAATCCAAGCCGTTTCTAATAATCTGCTGGTGTGGTTGTTTCGACACACAAATAAATTCTGTGAGTGCGAAATCTTCTGGAGCAACCTCATACATCCCCAGTGCTTCCATGGCATCTAAATCTTGTACCATACAAGCTTTTAGAATCTGCAACGGATAAATATCTAGAGGAAAAACCTCTTCATAACTACCTGTTACCACAAAGGCTCTGTGCTCACCATTTGTATTGGTATCGAGCTCAAATTTTTTGTTTGGTGTCATCCAGGAGAATGTCAGTGCCCTTGAGTTTGAGATTTTATTAAAAATTGGCTTGTTCCAACCAAAAAACTCATAATCGTCTCCTTCAGGAATCACGGTTACAGTATTGTCGTAATACCCTAAATGTTGTTTTGGAGAAATTTGGGCACCTGTAAGTACATCACCACTGATTACCCGAACATTTTCTTCATTTAAACCACTATCGTACACGAAGGTTGAAACTTCTGCACCGATTTTCGTAGTATAATATTTAGGTGTTTTAACAGAAGATCCCACAAGCGCGATGATTCGTTCTGCATTAAACTTACCAGTTAAGAGCAATTCACCAATAATTACCAAATCCTGTGCAGCAACAGTCCATACTGTTTCGCCTTTGTTCACAGGAGCAATCATTGCGATTTGCGTGCCCACATTACCAGCAGGGTGTTGTCCTTTTACAGTGTGCACCACCGCATCCTTTACTCCTTTTAATGGCGAACTCCCGTCATTGCCTATACCAATATGCACTGCTCCAGACGTCATTTTACTTAACGCTGTTACTGCGGCTTGCAACTCAGCTTCTTTACCTTTTAGCGTAAAATCTAAATCGGCAGCCAAGGGTGCTGTAGTATAGCCCGAAATAAAAATATCTCTAGGTGTTACTTCCGGGTTTGCGACAACATGATACGGACGCTGCTTTATAAATGGCCAACAACCGTTATCGAGCAAATGCTTTTTGATTGTTTCAGCATCAGAAGTTTCTACATTCAATATACCTGCATCTTTAAAGGTATCTTGCGGATCGGCTTCAATCAGCAACCGAGTAATTACCCGTTTCGCGCCGCGCTCTATTGCGGTTAGCGTTCCGCTAACTGGCGACGCAAACTTGATATCTTCATTGTCTTTTGAATAGAAAATGGTCTCTCCTGCTTGAAGTTTGCCTCCTTCTTTCACAACCATCTTTGGCGTGATTAAATGGAAGTCGGCTGGTCTTATGGCGAACGTTCGTGAACGTGGAGCTTTAGAAAGAGTTTTTTCTGCTTCGCCTTTTAGTTTAATCGTAAGACCTTTTTTAATCTTAATGTCTTTGGACATAGGATAGTTGTGTTAAAATTGCCTTTGTACCCCATAGCCCTGACTGGGCTCAAATTCGGGTGTGCAAATTTATGAATTTAAACTAGCAACTCACAATAATTACTTATAATTTTTTAAAGAATAAGGCTTCAAATTAAGACACTAAAAGAAGGCACAGAATTTGTTTATCTTTAGGCACTCAAAAAAAGTTATGTATGTTTAAATTTATGAGCGTTGCGGTTGTGTTGCTAACCTTTTCTGCAAATATCATGGCCCAAAAAGCCCAAGAGGTGGTTCCTCCAGAATACATCAGCACCATCCAGTTTCGTGGTGGTAACCAAAACCTACTTCCTATTATTAATTTAGGCGAACGACTACAAATTTCGTTTGATGCGCTGAACGGCCGAGAAGAAGATTTTTATTATAAAATAGACCATTTCAATTTCGATTGGACCCCGAGTGACCTCTCTAAAAATGAATATTTAGAAGGTTTTGATGAAGTTCGCATCGAAACTTATGAAAACTCCCTGAATACCCTCCAGATATTTTCACATTACTTCCTTACCATCCCCAATCGTGAAACCCGTGGCATCACTAAGAGTGGGAACTACCTTATTACGTTTTATGACGACAACGGAATGGTTATTTTTTCCCGCAAATTTATCGTCATGGAAAACATAGTGGGTGTGGCGGTAGACATCAAAAGGGCGCGCGACCTGCGCCGTATTAAGACCGATCAAGTGGTTCAGTTCGCGATTAATTCGCCTTCACTGCTGCTTATCAACCCAAAAAGAAATGTAAAAACATTGGTGCTTCAAAATAGCAACCTAAAGACCGCCATTACAGACCTGGTTCCGCAGTATACCATTGGCACAGAACTTATTTACAGATATGATAAAGAAGCTGCTTTTCCAGGTGGAAACGAGTTTTATAATTTCGACAATAAAGAAATACGGGGTGCGAACAGCACTATTAGACGGGTTGAATTAAACGATCTATACGAACATTACCTGTTTTCAGATATCGATCGCAGTGACCGACCATACACCTATAATCCCGACATTAACGGCGACTTTGTAATCCGTAATATTGATGCCCAAAACCAAAACATTGAGGCAGAATATGTAGTTGTTCACACAAATCTTTTGTATTATGAGCCTTTGGGCGATAAGGAAATTCATCTCTACGGAAATTTTAACAATTACACCATAGACGGAACCACCTACATGCGGTATAACAAAACCACCGATAGCTACCAGAATGCACGCTTGTTCAAACAAGGTTTTTACAATTATAAATATGTATTGGTAGATCGAGACGGCTCGATAGACGAAGGCGCCATTAGCGGTGATTTCTGGGAAACCGAAAACGATTACACCGTGTTGGTGTACTACCGAGCACCAGGGGCACGTTTCGACCGGGTCATTGGTATTGGCCGTGGCAGCTCGACCAGAATTACCAATAATTAATTTCTACTTTTGTAAGAATGTAACCCATTTTTTACTGAAGTACTTAAAACAATCCCATGCAGAACGAATTGGAGCTTTTTAACAAGCTCGCATCCAAACTTTTTGAAGCAGAACAAACAACTCCGGTGGCACCCCCAGTGCCTGCAGCCCAACTTTTTGATGAACTAGACATATCATTAGACGAGCAGCCTGCGGCCGATTTCGAAGAAATCCTTGAGAAATTGGTATTAAACACTCCTAGAACGGCTACTCGTTTGTTCTTTAACCAATTATTTGGTGGCCGAAACCCGAAAGCTACGTTGGGAGACTTGCTAGCGGTTTTGCTTAATAATAGCATGTATACCTATAAAGTTGCCGGGCCTCAAGTGGGTGTTGAAAAAGAAATCTTAAGGCAAATTTGCAACCTGATTGGTTACCCAAAAACAAGCGACGGAACCTTCGCACCGGGTGGCTCTATGAGTAATTTTATGGCCATGGTTATGGCGCGAGATGCACATAACAAAAAGATAATTTCCCATGGAGTACAACAGAAATTAGTATTGTACACCTCAGCAGAATCACACTACTCCATTCCGAAAAATGCTGCGCTTATGGGAGTAGGAAGAGAGCATGTTCGTTTTATTGAAGTAGATCGCTTCGGAAAAATGAAGCCATCAGCTTTGGCCGAGCAAATCGCTACTGATCTTGCAGATGGTTTCCACCCATTCTTTGTAAATGCAACAGCCGGAACCACTGTTCTAGGTGCTTTTGATGCCATAGAACCTTTGGCAGATATTTGCCATAAACACAACCTTTGGTTACACGTAGACGGCGCCTACTGTGGAAGTGTAATTTTTAGTAAGACCTACAAACATCTTGTAAGCGGATTGGAGCGTGCAGATTCGTTTAGCGTGAACGCACATAAAATGATGGGCACTCCACTTACTTGCTCTATCATAGTGACCAAACACAAACAATTTTTACACCATTCGTTTAGTACCGACGCTGCGTATCTGTACCAAACCGATGGTGACGATTATAACTTGGGGAAGACTTCCTTACAATGTGGAAGACGCAACGATGCTCTAAAATTTTGGACCCTTTGGAAATCGGTAGGGACACGCGGACTCGAAACAATTGTAGATCAACAGTTCGAGTTGGCAACCGTGGCAAGGGACTACATAAAAAATCATCCCGATTACACCCTGTACAGTTTTAACGATTCTATTTCGGTGTGTTTTAACTACAAAGGTATTCCTGCACAACAATTATGCACCGCACTCTATGAACAGGCAACCCTTATGGTGGGCTACGGGACCTTTAACGATGATGAGTTTGTGCGTTTGGTGACCATAAACGCCGGAAACAATAAAGCTGATATTTTAAATTTCTTTAGCGTGCTAGAAGATTTTGTTTCTGAGAATGAAGTGATGCTTGCCTCTCAAGTTTCTTCTGAAACGTCCTAATTCATTAGAGTAGCTCCAATTACTTTACAACTTTACTTCTACTGCAGCAGCCAGCTCTTTAGCCCGTTGGGTTACTTCGGAAACATCTGCTTCTAACGAATCGTTCGTAAGCACGACACCCATGCGTCGATACGGTCTGGATGATGGCTTTCCGAACAATCTGAAATCAGTTTTTGACGCAGCAGCAACCTTTTCAATATTTGCATACGTAGGATTTTCTGAATGCCCCGAAGCCAGAATCACCGCACTGGCACCTATTTTTTCTTGGGTAATTTCAGCAATGGGAAGCCCTAGCACTGCCCGAAGGTGTAGTTCAAATTCATTGAAGTTTTGGGTATTTGCCAAGGTCACCATACCAGTATCATGTGGTCTTGGGGATAGCTCTGAAAAATAAACTCCATCGTCTCCCACAAAAAACTCTACTCCCCAAATTCCGGCACCTCCTAAGGCTTCAGTTACTTTAGCAGCCATTTCTTGCGAAGTTTTTAAATGAACTGCTTCCATAGCTGCCGGCTGCCAACTTTCTTGGTAATCGCCCCGCTCTTGGCGATGACCGATTGGCGGACAAAACAAGGTGTTGCCATTACGTTGCGTGACGGTAAGCAACGTAATTTCATAGTTAAAATTTATAAATGCTTCAACAATTACCTCAGCTACATCTCCGCGAGAACCTTCTTGCGAATACTGCCACGCTTTTTCAATATCAGCTTCGGTTTTTATGGTACTCTGTCCTTTTCCGCTAGAAGACATCAACGGTTTTACCACACAGGGCATGCCTATTTCAGCAACTGCATTTTTTAAACTTTCCGCAGAAATTGCATAGCGGTACGCGGCGGTTTTTAAACCGAGTTCTTTGGCTGCAAGATCTCGAATTGCCTTGCGATTCATGGTATAATTTGCAGCCTTTGCAGACGGAATCACCGTATATCCTTGTTCTTCATAGGCGTAAAAACGTTCGGTACGAATGGCTTCAATTTCTGGTACAATAAAGTCTGGCTGATATTTTTCAACCAAATCATCAAGCTGGGCGCCATCTAGCATATTGATTACCTCAGCGGCCTGTGCCACTTGCATGGCGGGGGCATTTGGGTAGCTATCTACAGCTATCACATATTGGCCCAGCCGTTGTGCTGCGATTACAAATTCTTTACCGAGTTCACCAGAACCAAGGAGCAGTATTTTTGATTTCATATGGCAATTCTATTCATCATTTGATTTCGCAAAGATAACATATCGCCCTTCGAATTGTAAATCGTTGCATTTTTTACTTGAATACTAAAAAAGTAGAAAAAATTTAAATTTCTAGCGTTTTGATAGGGTACTACTGATACTCGTAGCTCACATTCAATTATGAACACGAATACTTTAATAAAAATACATACTAGTGAGGTAAAGGCTTGCAGGTTACTTAATATTAACGTAGTTTTAGTATCTATTCAGGAGCGGTTCAATGAATAAATAATACCGCAAGAAACAACAATCTTAACCCAAATTTGGCGGCTGGCTTATATATTGTCAGTGTGCAAACCGAACGTGGTGCAACTACTTAAAAACTAGTTGTGCGTTAACCGCTTATAACCACCTAACACCAACCTAAAAACCCGCTCATATACTATGAACGGGTTTTTTAATGACTACTATTTCTAGTTAAGAAAGTGCTTCTTTTATTCGTTTAAGGGCTTCTTTAATATCTGCTTCGGAAGCAGCGTAGCTAATTCGGATACAATTAGGATCTCCAAAAGCTTCGCCCGTTACGGTGGCAACATTGGCTTCTTCTAACAAATACAAGGAGAAATCTGATGCAGTTTCTATTTTTCTTCCGCGCAGGGTCTTTCCGAAGTAATATGAAATATCAGGAAATACATAAAAAGCACCTTCTGGCTCGTTGTTCTTCACACCAGGAATTTCGGCAAGTAAATCTAGAATCAGTGAACGGCGTTGTTTAAACGCATCTACCATATACTTAATTTTACTCGGCGGATTCTCCAATGCCGTAATCACAGCCCGTTGCGCAATACAGTTGGCACCGCTCGTAACCTGGCCTTGCATCTTGTTGCAGGCGCGTGCGATGTATTCTGGGCCACCCATATACCCAATGCGCCAACCCGTCATAGAAAATGCCTTAGAAACACCGTTTACCGTCACCGTTCGGTCGTACATATCGTCAAACTGTGCCATAGAGGCATGGGGGGCATCGGTAAAATTAATATGCTCGTAAATTTCGTCACTCACCACGATAATATTGGGATACTTCACCAAAACATCGGCAAGGGCCCTTAATTCGTCTGCACTGTACACAGAGCCGCTAGGGTTACAGGGAGAGCTATACACCATCATCTTTGTTTTTGGGGTAATGGCTGCTTCGAGTGCTTGCGGGGTCACTTTAAAATCGCTTTCGATGGTAGTTTTTATTTCAACGGGAACACCACCGGCTACTTTACTAATGTCTGCGTAACTTACCCAATACGGTGCTGGCAAAAGCACTTCGTCTCCTTCGTTCAATAAAACTTGTGCTAAGTTTGCCAACGTTTGTTTTGCCCCTGTAGAGACTACAATTTGAGCGGGCGTGTACGTAAGGTTGTTATCGCGTTTAAACTTAAGGGCAATGGCTTCTTTGAGCTCTACATACCCATCTACTGGCGTATAACTGTGGTAGTCGTCTTCAACTGCTTTTATCGCTGCCTCTTTTACAAACTCGGGTATTGTAAAATCTGGTTCGCCCAAACTAAGGCCAATTATATCTTTTCCGGCGGCACGAAGTTCTCTAGCCTTCGCCGCCATGGCCAATGTTGCAGAAGTGGCCATATTGTTTACGCGGTCAGAAAGTTGTTTATTCATAGTTGTTAAGCAGAGATGGCGGGGTTCATACCCATTTGTTTTAAATGTTTAAAATGTGCTACAATTGCACTTCGGGTTGTTTCGTATTCGTGGTACGGCAGATTAAATTCGAGTGCTGTGTTACGAACGATTTCTGAAATTTTAGTGTAATGAACGTGGCTTATGTTCGGAAAAATGTGGTGCTCGACCTGATGGTTCAATCCGCCCGTAAACCAATTCATCAATTTATTTTTAGTGCTGAAATTTACCGTGGTGAATAACTGATGGATAGCCCATGTGTTTTTCATGTTTCCAGTATTGTCTGGCAACGGCATTTGGGTATCGCCTACCACGTGTGCCAATTGGAATACCACACTTAAGATAAGCCCGGCAATGTAGTGCATCAAGAAAAAACCGATTAAAATTTTCCACCACGCAATATTGAAAAACAAGATGGGAAGTACAATCCAAACCGTTACATAAATAGCTTTGGTAATTAAAAGGGTAGTCCACTGTATCGCTGGTTTAGGCATTTTCCCGTACGCTAATTTTTTCTTTAAGTATCTTTTTGTTTGTTTGAAATCTGCCGTTAGCATCCAATTGAATGTGAGCAGACCATACAGAAAAATACTGTAGTAATGTTGAAATTTATGGAAACGGTACCATTTGCCGTGTTCAGAAAATCGAATAATTCGCCCGGCGTCGAGATCTTCATCATGCCCATGGATATTTGTATAGGTATGGTGCAACACATTGTGCTGTACCTGCCAATTATACACATTTCCTGCCAAGATGTAGATGCTGCCTCCCAGTATTTTATTGATCCATTTTTTAGACGAATAAGAGCCGTGATTGGCATCGTGCATTACATTCATGCCCACACCAGCCATACCTACTCCCATGACGATGGTTAATAGGATTTGCGCCCAAGTTGGGAGGTTTAGGGTAAGTAATAAAAAATAAGGTGACAGGTATAAGGAAAACATTACCACCGTTTTAAGGTGTAACTTCCAGTTACCTGTTCTAGCAATATCGTTCTCTTTAAAATAACTGTTCACACGCTTATTAAGGGTGCGAAAAAACTTGGCAGAATCGATACGGGAAAATTTAACTTGAGGAGTATTCACAACTTGAGATTTACCATCAGAACACATCTGAATTTTGAACCGCTAAAGTACGCATTGTAAACCAAAAACAGTCCACAGGTTTTAAAAAGTTATGAAAGAAGCACTACTTTTGCACCTTATATCTATTTATGGAAATTATTGAACACTACTTCCCACAACTTACTGAGGCGCAAAAACTTCAGTTTAAAAAATTAGAAGTACTCTATAACGAATGGAATTTAAAAATAAACGTTGTTTCCAGAAAAGACATAGACGAACTCTACCTAAGGCATGTATTACACTCTTTAGGAATTGCGAAGGTGGTTACGTTTCTTCCAGGCACTAAGATACTGGATGTAGGTACGGGGGGTGGATTTCCTGGAATCCCGTTGGCGATATTATTTCCTGAAGTACACTTTCATTTGGTAGATAGTATCGGCAAAAAAATAAAAGTAGTGCAAGAGGTGGCAGCGGGACTTCAGCTCGAAAACGTTACGATTACCAATGCCCGAGTAGAAACAGTTTCAGGCAACTACGATTTTATAGTGAGCAGAGCTGTGGCTCAAATGGAAACCTTTGTGCATTGGGTAAAAGGAAAGGTTGCCAAGACCAGCAAGCATGCGTTAAAAAACGGAATCCTATATTTAAAAGGAGGCGATCTGTCTGAAGAATTACAGAATTTCCCGAAGGCCACTATTTACAAACTCCCAGAATACTTTACCGAAGAATTTTTCGACACTAAAACCGTGGTACACTTACCCTTAAAATATAAAAAGTTAAACGCATAAAAAAAGGCTCCATTTCTGGAGCCTTTTTTTAATATAAACTTTAACAATTATCGATTAATCACAAATTTTTCAGTTTGCACGCTTGCTCCGTTTGTAATTTTAACAAAGTAGGTACCCGCTTGCAATGATGTAACATTCACCTCTTGTGATGAAGAGATATTAGCAAGCTCGATGAGTTTCTTTCCAAGGATATCAAATACTTGAACAGTAGCGTTCTCAGCATTTTGTACATTTAGCACATTGGTAGCTGGATTTGGAAAAATAGACACCCCTTGTAGATTGTTGTCGGAAACACCCAACACTCCATCTAATCTGAAATTACCTACAAAGGTGCTTCCAAAATTTGAATTGGTCTCGTTACGGAATATAATATCATTATTCGCATCGCGAAGTCTGATAAAATATTGCCCATTATCACCACTATCTGTTAAAATAAATCGGAAACAATCCATTTCAGGGATGCTAAAATCTACATTAACAGTTTCTCCTGAGGCGTAAGGCCCTCCACTTTGCACGACATCTCCATTTGAATTTAATATATTCCAAGTTACTTCATCTCCATCATCATCTAACGCCATATATAGGTTGAGTAGAGAAGTATATTCATTTGTAATTTCACCAAATGTATTAGTAGCACTATTGTTAGAATTATCTTCATCATTAGGAATTGATATGTCGACAGTGTTATTAGATTGTAAGGTATACGGAATAGGGTCTAAAACAATCTCTTCAGTTTCATATTCGCTCAAGCTTCCAGTCCAATTATAAGTTTCTGTAGCATCACCATTAATTGAATAGTCTATAGCAACAGATGTTAATGTGTTGTTTCCACGATTCTGTATCGTAACAGTAGGACCGTAATCTTGTCCGCACTGATCATCAAGCTCAACATCAGATGCTACCAAAACATCATTATTAAAAGGTAAATTCGTAAACGTCGGTTTTGCTCCATTACCGCTTATGATTTCTTGTTGTGTTTCTGTCATGAAAACTACAATCTCAAGATCTTCTAATGGTACTGGAACACCATTATAGTTTGCAGGAACTGTATATGTATAATTTTCATCAATTAAAGTTCCTGTTGTAGTTGGTGAAACATCGTCTCCCCACTGGCCAGTAATTAAATGAACCAAACGGTGCTGGTGCACATATTGGTTGCCCATACCTCCACCTGTTTGTGGTCCTAAGGTATTGTTCTGCAATAATGCTACGTTCAATTTATTGGTAGCCTGCGGACTATCATGATGACGTACTAAGGGCTTCTCTTACCGATATCTTCGGAAATAATATTTCAGCAACCTCTGCGTTAGACGAATACACTACCAGCTTGAGCACGCAGATTTCAGCCGATTATGTAGTTGAAAATTTAAAATTGGTGGTTATGGTAACTGAAGAAGACAATACGACGGTGAACTCTCAATATGCCCACGTGAATGAAACAAAAGGATACGAATAAGTAACTTTTCGCTTTATAAAAATGCCCCTACCTTAAATTTGGCAGGGGCATTTTTTATTTTATTGATAGCTCCACTATCCTAAAAACGGATACTTGTAATCGCTAGGAGAAACAAAGGTCTCTTTTACCATACGCGGTGAAACCCATCGGTACAGGTTCAATTTGCTTCCTGCTTTGTCATTTGTTCCACTGGCTCTTGCGCCACCAAATGGTTGTTGGCCAACAACCGCCCCAGTAGGCTTGTCATTGATATAGAAATTACCCGCCGCATCTTCAAGTGCATTTACAGCCACATCTAAGGCATAACGATCTTCACTAAAAACAGCACCCGTTAATGCATAATCGCTAGTTTGATCTACCAACTGCAAGGTTTCTTCCCATTTAGCATCATCAAATACATAGATAGTAACCACGGGTCCAAACAATTCAGTACACATGGTGCTATACTTTGGATCTTCCGTTTTGATAACCGTTGGATGAATAAAGTACCCTTTGCTTTTGTCATAAGTACCTCCCACCACAATCTCTGCATTTTGGTCTATCTGAGCTTGGTCTATATAACTCGCTAACTTATCGAACGACCCTTCATGGATAACTGCCGTTACAAAATTTTCTAAATTTTCAGGAGAACCAATCTTAAAACTGTTTACATCACCAATCACCAAATCTTTTACTTCATCCCAGATGCTTTTCGAAATATAGCAACGGCTGGCGGCACTACATTTTTGCCCTTGAAATTCGAATGCACCACGAGAAATAGCAGTCGCCACATGCTTAGGGTTCGCCGACTTGTGCGCTACGATAAAATCTTTTCCTCCTGTTTCCCCAACAATTCGCGGGTAGGTTTTATACGAGTGAATGTTGTTTCCAATTTTTTGCCACAGATCTTTAAACACGTTGGTAGATCCCGTAAAATGCAATCCGCTAAAATCTGGACTCGCCAAAACTGTATCAGTTATCATCACCGGGTCGCCCATCACCATATTAATAACACCATCTGGCACACCCGCCTCACGGAACACATCTAACACCACCTTTGCCGAATACACTTGGCTATCGCTAGGTTTCCACAACACAACATTTCCCATTAGCGCTGCACTTGCCGGTAAATTCCCAGCAATCGCCGTAAAGTTAAACGGTGTGATCGCATATATAAATCCTTCTAAAGGACGGTATTCTAAACGGTTCCAAGCGCCAGATGTAGATTCTGGTTGTTCGCTATAGATTTCAGTCATAAACTGAACATTATATCGCAAGAAATCAATCAACTCACAAGCCGCATCAATCTCTGCTTGGTGTACTGTTTTGCTTTGCGCCAACATGGTTGCTGCGTTAATTTTAGCACGGTATGGTCCTGCAATCAGTTCGGCTGCACGAAGAAAAATACCAGCTCTGTGTTCCCACGGCATTTTACTCCATTTTTTTCTGGCTTCTAATGAACCCGCAATAGCATCTTCTACATGGCTTTTTTCGGCTTTGTGGTAGGTTCCTAAAATATGCGCATGGTCATGGGGAGGTGACATGGTAGCCGTATCTCCGGTTTTTATATCCTTTCCATTGATGTATAACGGTACTTCTACCGTTTCATCATACATTTTTTTATAGGTTTTTTGTACGCGTTCGCGTTCTGGAGTGCCTGGTGCATAACTTAAAATCGGCTCGTTAACTGCTATAGGCACTTCGTAAAATCCTTTTCCCATGGTACTATTTTTTTGGTGTTAAAATTTGAAGTGCAAAGGTACTAAAAATAGCGCTCAATAGGCAGTGGCAGCAGGCAGTTTTTGCCCAATACGGCAAACTGCTACCACCTACTGAATACTCAAGCTGGTTTCCTTTAATTTTTATATTTTTACTATAAGTCGAAAGCTTCAAAAATTTATTACGACTACCTACTCATGTGTACCGTTACCTTTATCCCGCAGCACAACAATAATTTTATCTTGACTTCCAACCGAGATGAAGCTCCAGACAGGGCCACACGCCCGCCTGCAACTTACACCATGGGCAACACTCAATTACTTTTTCCAAAAGACGAGGTGGCTGGAGGTACTTGGATTGCCATTTCTGAAAAAAAACGGTTAATCTGTTTATTGAACGGCGGATTTACACCACACGAACGGGCCGATTCCTACCGTATGAGCCGCGGAATTATTGTAACCGATTTTTTGACCCATCCAGATATCGATGAGGCAATCGCAACCTACGATTTTCAAGGTATCGAACCGTTTACCATGATTATTGTCACTTACTCAGAAAGTACACAACTCTTAGAATTGGTTTGGGATGGTACCGAAAGACATCTTACCGAAAAGCCGCTGCAACCGCATATTTGGTCTTCTTCTTTGTTGTATTCGCAAAAAACAAAAGGAGATCGAGAACAATGGTTTTCAGAATTTCTTTTCGAAAACATCCGGCCAAAGGCAGATGAAATACTCAACTTTCACCAAACAGCTGGTACTGGAGACAAAGCTACAGACCTTATTATGGATCGCGGATTTGTAAAAACGACAAGTGTAACCCAAGTGCAGAAATCTGACGAAAGGCTTAAAATGGATTACAGAGCGCTTCCTGCTAACACCAAAACATCGGTCACACTGTGAGCTATACAGGAAAAATAATAATCCTCGCCTTTCCTGATACTTTTGTCACCATGAGTACCGAATGGATTTGTAAAGTATTACCATGGGTTGGACTGGGAACCAAAGAATACATAAAAGCTGGCCATGCAGCTTTAGTTCTAATTGAAAACAGTACGGGAAATGCACAATACTTCGATTTTGGAAGGTATGTCACACCTGTTGGCCATGGTAGGGTGCGCGGTGCCAATACCGATGTAGAAATAAGGCTACCCATAAAAGCACGATTCAAAGAAAATGGAACATTGGGTAATTTGGACGAATTTTTAACCTGGCTATATGCGAATCCGCAAAAAACACACGGTAGCGGCCGTCTTTTAGCATCAGTTTGTGATGCCATCGATTTTGAAAAGGCTTCCAATTATATCTATGAACTTCAGGAGAGAGGAAGCATTCCATATGGTGCATTTTGCAAAGAGGGCAGCAATTGTGCCCGCTTTGTTACCGACACCCTAATTTCTGCCACAGACGAAAAACGAATTATAAAGGCGCTAAAATTCAACAAAAAGTTTACACCAAGTACCGTTGGAAATGTAGAAAAAGGAACGCTAAAAAATGAAATTTTTGAAGTTTCCGAAGGAAAGATAAACACATTTACAAGCAGCGCATTTAAAGAAAATCTCACCAATTATTTCGACAAGAAAAATCCTGCATCGAATATTGTGCAAATAATGAAAAAAGAACCGCCTAACCACCTACAGAAGCTATCAGGAACCGGTGGAAGTGCATATTTTGAAATTACTGAAACACCACTGCCCGAACACCACGTGAATATTAGGCGCTATAATGACCTTGGGGAATTAGATTTTGATGGTGTGTATGTTTCCGAAGCGTTCGACCCAACACAACCGTATGAGTTTACATACGATAGCCATTGTGCTTTTTGCCATCTGATTCAGAACAATAAAAAGTTGAAATTACTGTGCGTAGGGCCGCTTGCCGAATTTAATTTAACGCAAAAGCAACGTTCAGCTTAAACGTAGGGATCACAACATCGAAGTATTCGCCCGTATCAAAATTCATCATGGTATAGGTACCCTGCATGGCCCCAACAGGACTTTGCAACAAGCAACCACTACTATAGGTATGGGCTTCTCCAGATTGCAAAATAGGCTGCACACCTATCACGCCGTCTCCTTCTACATGCTCGGTTTGGTTTAGCGCATCTTTAATCTCCCATTTCCGCGAAACCAGTTGCACAATAAATTTGCTCTGGTTCTCTATGGTAATGGTGTAGGAAAAGGCATAGCCATGTTTCGGGCTCATATCCATAACACCTTCAAATCGGGTGACTACTGAAATTTTAATTCCTTTTGTAATTTGTTGTACCATAACTTTTAATACGTGGCGGCGGTAATTAAAAAAAATATCGCAGCGGTAATGGATGCTCCTATCCAAAAAACGATATTTAAAAATACAAATTTTACTATTGTTATCAGGCGATTATCTTTATAAAAATTGCGTAAGGCCTTGTAAAAATAAAATGGCCCGATGAGCCCGAAGAGTATTGCCTGAAACACGTCATTACCTAATAGTAAGTCGGGCAGTAAGGTAATTAACAGCCCCATAAACACAAAACTGAACACGTGGAAAATAAAAACCATGTGCTCCATATAACTGAATCGTTTCTTCGAATAAATAAGCCAAAAAAACAGCGCATACAAGGGTGTAAAGAAGAAGATAAAAAAGGGCGTTTTTTGAAGCATGTATGAGAAATAAGCCCTCGGATCTTCCTGAATACTATCAAAAGATTGGGTTCGCTGGTACAACCAACGGTTTGTACGTGTATTTTCGTGACGCAAGCTATCTAGCGCCTCTGCCGAGTTTTTTATGTCACTACGTTCGTAGAAATCGGCATACAAGGTATATCGCGTAAACCATTGTTCTCCAAGCGACAGCGTGTCTAGGTCAGTTTCAGAAATATAATCTACCGGTTTGTCTTTGGTTTTCTTTTTCTTTTTTGCTGGCACTTCGGAAGTCAGGCTATCTCCAGTTGCGCCCATTGCTGTTATTTCGGCTTTCTCTTGGGGATCGATTGCAAGCGTATCGGTGACAGGAACTATTGAAACATCCGAATCATCATCATAATCGCTCCATCGAAACGGGGAATCACCTGATGTTGTCTCAGCAGCATCGCTTTCGTTATTTATCTTCACCAACGATTGTCCATCAGGATAGAGCTGCATAATTAAACCATTCAGCAGAAAATAAATAATGGAAACACTTAGAAAGAATCGAAATGGATTGGCATACCGCAATCGCTGGCCCTTTGCATAATTACGTGTAGCCACACCTGGCCTAAACAAAAGATCTTTAATGGTATGCCGCAGCCGTGAGTCGTAGCTCACGATACTATTCAGAAACTCACCGAAAAAATCTTTTAAACTAAGTTGTTTGGTACTGTTTAACTGTGAACAATACGGGCAGTACACATCACTTAAATCGAGTGGTTGGCCACAATTAAGGCATTCGTTGCTACGGTACTTAAAGTGCCTGCGGTTTTTTTCGCTTACTTCCTTGTTGGAAGTGACCAACTTTTTATCGTCCATACTCCAAATGTACAGAAACTTTTAAATCGATGGTATGTGGTATGTAATTTATCTATTTCTCCAAAAGAAAGGAGTAAGCAAGATTAGCACTGTAAAAAGTTCCAACCTCCCTATGAGCATCAAGAAAGATGCCCACCATTTTGCAGCCGTAGGGAGTGCGCCATAATTATTTACAGGCCCCAAATCTCCTAACGCAGGGCCTACATTTCCGAGCGTAGAGGCTGCCCCGCCCAGGGCAGTTTTATAATCTAACCCCAACCATGAAAAAACGAGTACGCCCATGATAAATGAAAGCATATAAAGAATAAAGAACCCGAGAATATTGTACACAATAGGCTGTTGTACAGAACGATTGTTGTAGCGTACGGGTAAAATAGCATTTGGGTGCAGCGTGCGTTTAAATTCTAGAATACCATTTTTGATCATAATGAGATGCCGCACAATTTTAATTCCCCCAGCAGTAGATCCTGCCGAACCGCCCAAAAACATCAATCCGAAAAAGAAAATCGTCAAAAAGGGAGTCCATAGCGTGTAATCTGCAGATACAAATCCGGTGGTCGTAACAATGGCTAGCACCTGAAAAAGCCCATGTCGCACAGCACTTTCTAGCGGTCCCAATACCATAGGGTGTGCGATGGTAGATGCTGACACATCGGCTTGGAAATAAATAATCAGTGTTGCGATAATGGTAAATAGTGCAATAAATGCGAGGTACCATTTAAACTCGTCGTCCTGAAATATCCTTTTAAAACGCCTTTTGAAAGCAAAATAACTCAGGACAAAGTTAGTTCCCGCTAAAAACATGAATATGATAATAATGTATTGTATTAACGGCGTGTCGTTCCAATAGGCCACACTGGCATTCTTTGTAGAGAATCCGCCTGTACTCAAAGTACTCAACGAATGGTTTACCGCATCAAAAAGCCCCATCCCAGCAACCTTCAATAAAATAGTCTCAGCAACCGTATAGCCAACGTAAATTAACCACAAACGCTTGGCCGTGTCGGTAATTCGCGGGTGAAGTTTATCGCCTCCTGGACCTGGTGCTTCGGCAGTAAATAATTGCATCCCGCCAATACCCAAAAGCGGTAAAATGGCAATTGCAAGTACAATAATACCCATACCGCCAATCCAATGGGTGATACTTCGCCAGAACAAGATACCTTTTGGTAAACTTTCAATATCACTCAAGATGGATGCTCCTGTAGTGGTATACCCACTCATGGTTTCAAAAAAGGCATTGGCAAAACCAGGAATGGCTCCTGTAAAAAGGTAGGGCAATGTACCAGCCAGTGCCATGGTAATCCAACCAAAGGTTACGATAATATACCCTTCTCTTTTCTGAATTTCTTTTCGGTGATTACGGGTAGTGAGCATGGCAACACCACCCAAACCTAAGGTAGTGAGCCCAGCATAGGCAATATTAACAGCCACACCGTCTGCGTAATACAAGCTTACCAAGGCAGCCAATAACATAAATGCGCCATTCACAATGAGCAGCAACCCTAAGAGGTGTAGAATGATCCTGTAATTTAAGGAAGCAATAGGGCGCATTACACAAAGAATTTTTCAACCTTTGAAATCGATTGCGGCAAACAACAGATTACAACACGGTCTCCACTAAAAATTTTGAAATCTCCCAAGGCAATCAGGCCTTCACCATTTCTGATAACACCCCCAATAATCGCAGAACGTGGCAAATCGATGTCTTTAATCAACTTTCCAGAGACATTAGAGTTGGGCGTTACTACAAACTCGAGTAGCTCGGCGTTCATATTGTTCAACTTGGTCATGGCCACTACTTCCCCTTTTCTCACATACCTAAAAATAGTATTTGCCGCTAATAGTTTTTTATTAATTAGGGTGTCAATTCCAATCGATTGCGAAAGCTGGAAGTAATCCATGTTCTCTACCAAGGCAATGGCCTTTTTAACACCTTTGCTTTTGGCAACCAGACATGACATGATATTGGTTTCACTATTTCCTGTTACCGAAATAAATGCATCCATATCTGCTATCGACTCTTCCATGAGCAACTCTACGTTTCTACCATCGCCATTTATCACCAAACAACTTGGAATATCGTCTGCAATCTCGAATGCTTTTGCTTTGTTATTTTCAATCAGTTTCACGCGAAAACTATTCTTGCACAGGTCGTTGGCTGTTTTGTAGCCAATCTTACTTCCTCCGAGAATCATCACGTTCTTTATCTCCATCTTTACCTTTCCGGTAAGTTTAAAAATCTCGTCCACTCCTTTTTTCGTGGTGGTAAAGTACACTTGGTCGCCTTCCTTAAACTGGGTATCTCCACGAGGTATCAAGGTGTATTGGGTTCCGAAGCGCTGTATGGCCAAGGGCACATAATTTAAATCTGGGTAAAGGTCGCCTACTTCCTTCACAGTTTTATCTACAAAGGCAGCTGTTCGAGACAGCACCAAACCAATCATGATTAGTGCGCCGTTCTCAAACTCGTAGGTGTCGTTAAAACCACTTTGGTTGAGTAGCAATCCAATTTCGTTAGCCGCCAATGATTCTGGTGAGATAAGTTCGTCGATCCCAAACTTTTTAAACCCTACTTCATCTTTATTTTCTAAAAATTCAGTGTTTGAAATCCGTGCAATGGTACGTTTAGCACCTAATTGCTTCGCTAGAACACAGACTGTAATATTTGTAGTTTCACTACTGGTTACCGCAATGACCAAGTCTGTCTGGTCTATTTTCGCATCTTTTAAGGTTGAAATAGAAGTAGCATCACCCTTTATCACGCGAATATCTAAATGGGTATCTGCATAGATAAGGGTTTCTCTTTTATTATCGATTAACGTGATGTCTTGCGACTCGTATGATAACAGCTTGGCGAGGTGAAAGCCAACTTCGCCGGCACCGGCAATAATAATTTTCATGTAGTGTAAATGAAATAGGTAGTGCAAAGGTACGATAGAAATCTAAATTAATATGAAATTGATGGGTTCTGTTGAAAATATACCCTGCAAACCAGCTTGTTTTGTTTTAACTTTTCAACAAAAAGTACGTAGCTTTGCGCCTGCAAAAAGCTATGGACAAGAAAGTAACACCTTACAAAGACGCCAGCGGCTCCAAAAAGGAACAGGTTGAACAGATGTTCGATACAATTTCTGGGAACTACGATGGCTTAAACCGCGTTATCTCATTGGGTATTGACCAAAAATGGAGACGTAAAGTGGTAAACTTAGTTGCAGCCAGCAAACCCAAAAGCATTTTAGACATCGCAACGGGAACGGGAGATCTCGCGCTACAATTTGCTGCCAAAACAACTGCTACAGAAATTGTAGGATTAGATTTATCTGAAGGAATGCTGTCTGTAGCCCGCAGAAAGGTAGAAGGAAGTTCCATGGCGGCTAGAGTTCAATTTGTGAAAGGCGATAGTGAAGCGCTTCCCTTTTCAGACGATCGCTTCGATGCGATTACCGTTTCATTTGGAGTTAGAAATTTTGAGACCCTAGAAAAAGGCCTCGCCGAAATCTACAGGGTACTAGCCCCAAAAGGAACCTTTGTAATCTTAGAAACATCGGTTCCTACACGATTTCCATGGAAACAAGGCTACCACTTGTATTCAAAGGGCATACTACCCGTAATCGGGCGACTGTTCTCTAAAGACAAAGTTGCCTACAAGTATTTGAGTGAAAGTGCTGCCGTTTTTCCACATGGCGAACAACTCAACAATATTTTACGAAAAATTGGGTTTATAGAGGTGGAAAATAAACCGCAAACTTTTGGTGTTGCCACCATATATACGGCAAGCAAATAATGATAAAAAGAATCTTTTTTATACTAGCAATTGTTCTTGCAGCACAAAGTGCCAACGCACAGCTGTTTAGCAAAGAACGCCTGGCTAACTTAGAAACCTTCGATAACCGCTTTTTAACCTGGGGGTACTTTCTGGGCTTCAATTCGTACGATTTCAAAATTGATTATATAGACCAAGACCAAGATGATAATACCGATATTCTTGTTGAAGGACAGAGTGGTTTTAACGTAGGACTTATTGGAGACATGCGGGTAAATAAATACATCAACCTGCGATTAGAACCGGGACTCTATTTTGCACAACGTAACCTCATCTTCCCTAATTTTGAAGAAGAACGCGATTTCTTACGGGAAACAAAATCTACGTACATCCACGTGCCTTTATTGGTGAAATTTTCAACCAAACGTTTAAACAACATCAAACCTTTTGTAGTAGCGGGTGTCTCTAGATCGTTTAATCTATCAAGCAACGAAGACAACCCAGAAGACAACGAACAAGGACAATTTAGGATGACATCGGGAACCGGTTACTTTGAACTGGGCTTCGGGATTGATTTCTACTTGTTCTACTTTAAATTCACCCCTTCTATCCGCGGTGTTTTTGCCACAAGCGACGAATTGGTGCGCGACGACGACCCAAACAGTCCGTGGACGGGCAATATCAGCAAACTTTCAACCCGAGGGATTTTTGTGAATTTTACCTTCCAGTAAAACGTTTAAACTCGCTAAGTAAAATTGCAGTTGCCGTGGCCACATTTAGGCTTTCGGTAGTTTGTTTTCCAAATTGCGGAATACTGATGCGCGAGGTGATGACTTCGGAAATTTCCGCAGAAATACCATTGGCTTCATTTCCCATCACTACGATACCCTTTTCTGGCAGCTTGCTTGCATACACATTTTGTCCATCCATAAAGGCGCCGTAAATCGGAAGCTTACTTTCTTGAAGCGCGGTTTTAAGATCTACATAATGTACCGAAACCCTTGCAATACTGCCCATAGTGGCTTGTACCACCTTAGGGTTGTAGCAATCTGCTGTATCTTGCGAACACAGCAGTTGTGAAACACCAAACCAATCGCACATTCGTATAATTGTCCCTAAATTACCCGGATCCCGTACCGCATCTAACGCTACAATCAGGCCGTTGTAATCAATTGGTGGTACTTTTGGCTTTTCGAATACAGCAAATGAAGTATTGGCTGTTTTCAAATTACTTATTTTTTTTAATTCTTGTGCAGAGATTTTTTGGTAGTTTTCTTTGAGCACATGGGTAGGTTCCGTTTCATACAATGAATGCAACTGAAGTCCTTCTCCCAAAAGCTCTTCAATTACTTTGGGACCTTCGGCAGTAAAAAGACTGCGCGCATCACGGTACTTTTTTTGCCGTAATTGCGTTATTGATTTTATTTCACTTTTACTTATCAAAATTATCCTATTTTTGAAACGTAGTAACAAATTCGGCTTGACACAAAACTTCACAAAAGTAGCATTTATTTTAGGAGCCATCCTATTTCTGGCTTCTTGTAATGCAGTTAAATATGTGCCAGATGGTGAATTTCTGCTCACAGAGAACACCATTGAGGTAGATGGTAAAAATCCAGATAATTCTGACCCATACAGTTACCTAACCCAGCGCCCCAACACTACGTTTCCGTTATTGGGTATTCCCGTGGGCTTACACATCTATAATTTGGCAGACCCAAATCCCGATTCAACCTTTCAGGCTTGGTTAGATAAAAAACCCCGTCGGGAAGACCGATTGGTAAAATTCCTGTCCAGAAAACAGTTGAATGCGCTCGACAGTTCGTATATCAAGTTCAACCAGTTCTTGCAACGTACCGGTGATGCCCCCGTGATCGTTTCCGAAGATAAAAACAAAAAGTCTACCACCCAGCTGCAACGATACTACGCTAGTTTAGGGTATTTTAATGCGGAAGCAACTTACGAGGTGAAAACAGATTCTAGTAAAGAAAAAAGAGCCGCCGTATCGTATGAGGTTGTAAAACACAAACCATACTTTATAGACTCGATTGCGTATGAGATAAGCTCGCCCGCGGTAGACTCGTTATTCAAACTGTCTAAAAAAGATGCCTTCATCAGAAAAGGAGAGCAGTACAAACGAAATAATTTCTTAGACGAAATAGACCGCCTCACTATCCAGTTCCGGAATTCGGGTTTGTACTACTTCGACCAAGATTACGTAACATTTAAGGGCGACACGGTAAATACAGACCATAAAGCAAACATAACCTACGTAATCCCAGACCGAAAAATAAACGCGGAAGACTCAACCATAACAGAACCTTTCCAAGTATTCACTGTAAATGAAGTACGCGTAGTAACCGATTATACCTTTTCGAACAGCACCAAGTCCTTAACAGATTCGGTAACGCACCGGGGGTATAAATTATACGGTTACGAACCTATAAAATACCGCCCAAAAGCGATTACCGATGCGATTTCGATTACACCCGGCAAAGTTTTTAAAGATATAGACCGTACCCTCACCTACAACCAGATTAGTGACCTTAAAATTTTCAGGTATCCAAATATTACCTACCAAGAAGATCCCGCAGACAGCACGGGGCTTATCGCAACAATTTTGTTAACGCCACAAAAAAAATACACCTTCGATATTAGTTTTGATGCGTATACCTCTGCCCTACAGCCCTTCGGAACAGGTTTTAGCAGCTCATTACTTACCCGAAATGTATTTCGTGGTGCCGAAACCTTACAAATTTCACTTAGTGGAAGTGTGGGTTCTTCGGCAGATCAGGACGTTGGGTTCTTCGGAACCTCAGACATTGGTGGCAATGTGCGCCTATCGTTTCCGCGTATCCTATTTCCGCTTAACACAGACAAGTTCATACCCAAATACATGTCGCCCTCTACCAACTTAAGCGTTGGAGTTAATTTACAGAACAACATTGGTCTGGACCGTCAGAACTACTCGGGAAAATTTAATTACCAATGGCGCCCTTCCAAAATAAGGACCAACTTGGTAGATTTATTCGATATTCAATATGTGCGGAACCTCAATGTTGAAAACTATTTCAATGTATACCAAAGTTCGTACGACCGACTGAATGAGATTGCAAGGGCAGCTGGGTATGACTTCAGCAATGAAGGAATGCAAAACACACCCAGCTTAACCATTCCAGACGAAACAGACGATTTTATAAGTTCGGTGCTAAACCAACAAGACCCTGATCTGGATATTAGTGAATCAGATTTTGATGAAGTGTTGAGTATTGCCGAACGAAGGTTCAGACTGAGCGAAGACAACTTAATTTTTGCGACCTCCTTTACCTGGCTGCAAGACACCCGGGAAAATATTTTCGACAAAAGCTGGACACGATTCCGTTGGAAATTGGAGTCTTCTGGTACCATTCTCTCTGGAGTGACCGCCCTTACAGGAGCCGAAGAAAACGAAAACGGTAGCAAAGAAGTGGCTGGTGTTGCCTATTCGCAATATATCAAAGGCGAGGCAGAAGTAATAAAGCATTGGACGCTTTTTGATAATAATGTGTTTGCTGCGCGCGGTTTCATAGGTTTGGCACTTCCCTACGGAAATAGCAACAGTGTTCCTTTTACGCGAAGCTATTTTGCTGGTGGAACCAACGACAATAGAGGTTGGCGCGCCTATAGTTTGGGTCCCGGAAGCAGCGGTGGTATCTTAGACTTTAACGAAGCAAACTTTAAATTAGCCTTTAATGGCGAATACCGCTACACCATTTTAGGAGCCTTTAAAGGCGCCTTTTTTGTTGATGTTGGTAATATTTGGAATGTTGCAGACGACCTTGCCGATGAAGAAGCTTTCAATTTTGATGGTCTCCAAGACCTAAAAGAGCTTGCCGTTGCCTCTGGTTTCGGGATTCGCTACGACTTTGGCTTTTTTGTGGTACGTTTCGATATTGGTTTTAAAACTCATGACCCTGGAAGACCTGAGGGCGAACGTTGGTTTAAAGACTACAACTTTCAGAATGCTGTGTATAACATAGGTATCAACTATCCGTTCTAAGCCATTCCTTTTTATTATTTTTGCAACATAAAATTAGAGAATCATGAGCCATTCTATTGCGCCCGGCGTTGCTACCGGCAAACAAGTACAAGAAATTCATAAACTTGCTAAACAAAAGGGGTTTGCCCTTCCCGCTGTGAATGTTGTGGGCTCTAGCAGTGTGAACGCTGTTATGGAAACAGCAGCCGAGCTAAATTCGCCTGCTATCGTACAATTTTCAAATGGAGGTGCTTACTTTAATGCAGGTAAAGGACTGAACAACGACAATCAAAAGGCTGCCATTGCTGGGGGTGTTGCTGGCGCAAAACACGTACACGAATTGGCGAAAGTATATGGCGCTACTGTTATCTTACACACCGACCACTGTGCTAAAAAATTGTTGCCTTGGATAGATGGCTTATTAGATGCGGGTGAAGCGTACTACAAACAACATGGCATTCCACTGTACAGCTCTCACATGATCGACCTTTCAGAAGAACCGATTGAAGAAAACATAGAAATCTCGAAGCGCTACCTAGAACGCATGAGTAAAATGGGCATGACCCTCGAAATTGAATTGGGTATCACAGGTGGCGAAGAAGACGGTGTAGACAATACCGATGTAGATTCTTCTAAACTATACACCCAACCCGATGAAGTGGCCTATGCTTACGAAGAACTCATGAAAGTGAGTGATCAGTTTACCATTGCTGCTGCCTTCGGAAATGTACACGGGGTGTACAAACCTGGGAACGTAAAATTAACCCCCATCATCCTTAAAAATTCGCAAGAATTTGTCCAGAAAAAATTCAACACTGGGCATAACCCCATTGATTTTGTGTTTCACGGTGGAAGTGGTTCTACGGTAGAAGAAATTCGCGAAGCCATCGGTTACGGTGTCATCAAAATGAATATCGATACCGACCTACAGTTTGCATTTAACGAAGGCGTACGTGACTATGTTGAAACAAACTTGGAATATCTGCGTACACAGATTGGAAACCCAGACGGAGCAGAGCTTCCGAATAAAAAATACTACGATCCTAGAAAATGGTTACGTGAAGGGGAACTTACCTTCAAAAATCGCTTAAAACAAGCCTTTGAAGACCTGAACAACGTGAATACGTTATAAGTTCCTTATATTTGAATAACAAAGAAACCTCCTCAACCGAAAATAATATGTCTTGGTTTAAAAGAACAAAAAAAGGGATTCAAACCCCAACAGAAGATAAAAAAGACGTCCCTCGCGGCCTCTGGTACAAATCGCCTACGGGCAAGATTGTAGATGCCGATGAGTTGGAAAGCAATTTTTATGTGAGCCCAGAAGACGGCTACCACGTACGAATTGGCAGTAAAGAATATTTCGAAATCTTATTTGACGACAACAAGTTTAAAGAACTCGACAAAAATCTCGAGTCGAAAGACCCACTAAAATTTGAAGACAATAAAAAATACACAGACCGCTTAAAAGATGCCCAGAAAAAAACAGGATTAAAAGACGCAGTTCGCACTGCCGTTGGAAATTCTATGGGTGAAAAATTGGTGGTTGCTTGTATGGATTTTAGCTTTATTGGCGGATCTATGGGAAGTGTTGTGGGTGAAAAAATTGCCCGCGCCGCAGACCACTCACTCAAAAACAACATACCTTTTTTGCTGATCAGTAAAAGTGGCGGTGCCCGAATGATGGAAGCTGCGCTATCCTTAATGCAGTTGGCTAAAACCAGTGCGAAATTAGCACAATTAGAAGATGCAAAAATCCCTTACATTTCGTTGTGTACAGACCCTACCACAGGTGGAACTACCGCTAGTTTCGCGATGTTGGGAGATATTAATATTAGTGAGCCAGGTGCGTTGATCGGTTTTGCTGGACCACGCGTAGTGCGTGACACCACAGGAAAAGAATTACCAGAAGGCTTCCAAACAGCAGAGTTTGTATTAGACCACGGCTTTTTAGATTTTATTACACATCGTAAAGATTTAAAACGCAAAGTGAACCTGTACCTCGATTTGGTTTTGAACAGACCGCTTCGTGAAAAATCAGCATAAAGAAAAAGCCACTCAAATTGAGTGGCTTTTTTTTGTGTAAAGGCTCTTCAATCTTAACGCTTCAAAACCCGAAATACTTTTTCTCCTTCCGCAGAAACGACTCTAACGAAATAAACCCCAGCTGCAAAATCTTCAATATTGACTGAAATTTCGTTCGCTTGGTCTGAGGGTATCGATTTCAAAGATTGTCCAGTGATAGAAAATATTGAAATCTCTTGAATATTTTGTGTTGCTGAAATTGTAAAAATACCAGATGTCGGATTGGGGTAAAGCACGATTTCATTTATGGGCTGTATGTTTTCTTCAGCACCCAGCTCTGTTACGTATTGAACAGAAGTAAATTCATTAAACAAATAGCCGTCTAAACTCACTTCAGGTCTAAAACTTAAATAAGTTCCGGGTGTTATATTTTCAACCGGTTTAAAACGAACCGACAATGAACCTTGTTCATTTGCACCAGCACTCAACGTAGTTTGGAGGTTTATATTTTTCATATAAAAATAGAAAGTTCCGTCAACAAATAATGTTTCTATCGGGTTTCCTGCGGCCATGACCTGTACCGTTTCAGGATTGATATACGTTGAGCCCCCAGTTGGGAACGAAATTACGGCATTCTCTATTTCCTCTGGGGTTAAATTATCGAAGCCTATCGAAAAGTAAATGTATTCATCGACCTCCTCCATCAAAACTTGACCTGGCTGTGAACTATTCACTATAGGCCAGAACGGTTCAGTCTCAATTGTATCACCTAAGGTAAATGTATTATCACCTGGCGTTGTATCTCCGTTAACTGGCTCAATAGTGGCAGTAAAACTTAAATTGTCGCCTACTTGGTTGATAGGTTCCTCCGGGAGGTTAAAGACAACTCCAATATCACCAATCAATATTGGGTTTAGCACTCCCAATTCCCATATTAAGGTATTGCTTGTTTGGCTTGTTGGCAAAATTGATGCGTCAATGAAATTAAGTTTAGAATCATCATAAGTCATCGTAATTTTAATATCTCGCGGGGTTGTTCCTGCATTTTCATAGACCAACGAGTAAAAGGCAGATCCGCCTGGGGTGGGTTGGTTGTTGGCAGTAATTGCAATGTTCAGGTCATTCACAGATTTGGCAGCTTCAACGCAAAAATCTTCTGTTTCTGTTTGTCCGTAGCCCACAAAATTGTTTACTGCATTTTCCGGGTTCACATTGTAAACACCCGAAAAATTCGGAACATAAGTGGTATAGTTTCCTTCGCCAACATTTAACTCATATTCACCCATTTCATTTGTTGTAGTTCCAAAGATATACTCATCACCTTCTGCCAAGACCAATCGACTAGGAAGTGGAGATGCACCTGTTGCGCATGAGTTTCCGGCAAGATCAAAGTTAAGCTCGCCATTAATCGTGTTCAATGTACTACCGGACAGTGAACAGTCTTCGGTATAAGTTGTATAGGCTTCTATTGCATCCAAATTTGCAGTTGCAAATGCCACGTCGTCTACACAAATAAAACTGAGTTGTGGATTATCAAGCGCAATAAAATCACTAGGAAGCGGTTGATTATTACCAAAGGGATTTGGTGTTGTGTAACATTCTGAGCCACTAGCCATATTGGCTAAATCTGCATTGGTCAAATTTATTTTCTCTAAATTTAGATTATATTGAACTCTAAGCCTGCAGAGTGCATTAAATGAGCTGAAATCCATTTCTTCCCAAGTGAGTCCAAAATATACTATATGCTTGATGTTGTTGATCGATGGGTAAATCACCTCCTCTGTAGACATAAATCTTAAGCTGAAAGATTCTAGATTTTGATTTTGTGATAAATCTACTAAAGGGATTGGCATCGCACGATATTGAACTCTAGAAAGATCTGGATTTGTACTCAAATCTAATGATTCTAAGGGCATATATCCTATCTCTAACACACGCAGCGCATCGGCACCCTCGATAATGAAATTCGTAAGATTATCGAAGTATAAAACTTCGACCTCAACTAAGCTACTGTTTTGACTTAGATCTAAAGTTTCTATAATATTATTTGCCTGACCAATAAACTTGATTCCCAAAAACTTTAGTCCTAAAAGATTCGTGTTATTCGTCAAATCCAAACTTTGCAAAGATTGCATATGGTCCAAAGTTAAACGTTCTAGTTGCACACAACCACTTAGATTAATATTTTGAAGTAAAATACTATAAACCTCTAATTCCTTGAGCGCAACATTACTTTGTAAATCGAGATTTAAAAGTTCCCCATTGTTGATGACCAATTCTTCTAGATTACTATTGCTTGATAAATTAATATTTGTAAAAGGAAATTCATTTAATAGCAACCTTTTCAACTGTACATTAGTGGAAATATCTAATGAAGGCAACCCTAAACCATAAATTTCCAATTCCTCTAGTAAGTTTTGACTAGCTAAATTTATAGATTGAACACTTTCACCGAATGATAGGGTCGTTAAAGATAAGGGTGTTAAATCTATAGTTGAGATATTTGTGTTTTCAATTGCAAGAAGTATCAAATCAAGATTTTCGCTCAAATCCAAACTAGATATAGCTGTACCATTGAGAGACAAATACTCCAAATTAGTTAGGCCAGATACGTTTAATTCTGCTAGATTCGGATTTGACCGCACACTCACACTCGACAAATTGACATAATTATTTATATCGGGCAATACGGATAAATCGGTTCCCCATACACTAAAATATTCTAAAGTATTTGTTTCAGAGGGTAGAATAATTTCTGTAAGTGGCCCAATTGAAATACTTATACGTTCTAGATTATTATTTGCGCTCAAATCTAGAGCTTCGAATTCGAAGTTTTGTCCCCATATTTCCTCAAGATTCATAAACGCCTCTATACCAGTTAAATCAGTGAATTCACTATTACTTACTTTTATAATTGTTGCTGCTTGTGCTTCGCTTAGCTGAATCTCATTGTCTCCGTTGGTGTTGATTGTCGGATTAATCTGGTTGAGCAATGCCTCTTTGAACAACGGGTCTGGAATATTTACAATTTGAGATGTAACGGCGGTTGACGCGGTTAATAGAAGTAATAGAAAAACCTGTTTCATTGAAATATATACGTTGATTAAAGCGGTAAAGAAAAAAATAAAAGTTGGGACTTGATACTTTTATTGAATAAAAATGAAACAAAAAAGCCACTCAAATTGAGTGGCTTTTTTTGTATCCTGTTCTAGTGTTTTATAGTTCTACCGGAAATTCAATACCGTTAATGGTGAATACTGCATCATTATCACACGTTCCATCGCCAAAATCTAATGAGCCCGTAAGTCCGTCCTGGGCAATCTCTAATTCGCCCTCCACGAGATAAAAACAATCTAATCTACGCACCAATGTTTGCGTAACGATTCCCGTACGTTCAAATCCGTTGCTAAACGTGGTGATCCAATTACCTGTAATATGGTATACATTATCAACCCAGGTACCAGACCCTACACCTTCTACCCACTCGGCTACACGCAAGCCTTCCCGGGTAGCGGTCACCGTACTTGAAGGGAAAGAAACTGTGATTGTTTCATTTACTGTAGAAGCTGGGTTGCCATTAGCGTTTGCCAGCGTTCGTACAATGTCGCCGCCGCCCTCAACGCCATTGCTATTGTATGTAAAGTTTTCAAAGGTATAATTGATGGTTCTCGAATTGTCTACAATGGCTTCATACGCCAAATTGATTTTTCCGCTCACGCTAGCACCATTATTTAAGGTACACACATCGCCAAAATCTAGCAAAATGGTTCCGGTACCGTCGCCATTGGCGTTCACAATAATGGTTGCACAATCTGAAAACAGCGATAAGTTCGTTCCGCCATTATCAGGCCCTTCACTTTCATCAAAGGCAGTTTCCATGATGTTCAACGTTCCTTCAATAGCATTATCTGCTTTAGCTGCTAACACAGCATTTTCAGCAGAAAAATTAGCCACGTCTCCTTCAGATGCTGTATCATCATCTTTATCACAACTAACTGCAAATAAGGCCATGCCGAATAAAGCCGAAATCATGATGGTTTTTTTCAAAGTTTTCATAAGTTTAAGTTTTCCGTTTGGGTTTTGGACTAGTATAACGTCAAAAAGTTTGATTCCGTATATAAACATTTAATAAGAAACTTTAAATTCAAGCGTTTTAATAGTAGTTATGCTGCACAAATACCTTTTCCTAAGCTGCTGTTTTATAGTCCTTTGCTGCAATGCACAGCAACAACAGGGAGAATGGTCACTCTATTTCGAGAACAACGCCCACACCCTTACACCACAACACCATCAATTAATAGATAGCATTAAAAAACACGCGCTGGTACCCACAGACAGTATTGTTTTAAAGGGGTATGCCAGCAGTCCGGCCGACGAAGATTACAATTTGAAACTTTCAGAAAAAAGGGCCTTGAATACAAAAAACGCATTTCCCGAATATTACACGATTATCGCTACTGGACTTGGCGAATTAGAAGGGGATGAAGCTCAAAACAGGCGGGTAGACATTATGATTTGGGCAGTATACCGAGAAAAGATGAAATTAATAAGCCAAAGTGAGAACCCTACGAAGGCTCCTGAGCAGATCAACGATTTCGCCAATTTTACCATAGGAGAAAAGTTTGAGCTCAAGGGTATTCACTTCTACCCAGGAAGGGATGACATACGCAACGACAGTAAGGAGGCACTAGAACAACTGCTCGTTTTTTTAAAGGAAAACGAAACGGTGACTTTTCGATTGTTGGGCCATGTTTGCTGCGGAAAAAAATACGATCCCGGTAGAGACGGCTACAATAATAGAACGGGTAAAAACAACCTCAGCGAAGCACGAGCCAAACGTATCTACCAATATTTGCTCGAAAATGGCATCGACAAGAACAGGATGAGTGCCCGCGGATATGCATACCGGTACCCAACAGGGAAAGGCGATAAATTTGATAGAAGGGTTGAGATTGAGATTATTTCGAGGTGATGGAAGATTTTAGTTGGGAGTTGGAAGCTTGCCCGTACCGAACGAAGTTTGGGCGGGTTGGAAGTTGGAAGATGGGAGATGGAAGGCGGAAGATTAGAGTTTACCTGAACAACTCATATCTCTTTACTCCTTACTCAATGCTACCAACTACTTACTCCCTGCTTCCTGCTCTTCCCTCCTCACAAAATTAAAAAACACACCTTGCAACTCACATATTTTTATTATTTTTGCAGCCGTATTCCGAAAGACGGAACACATACATAACAATTATTTACATAAATATTAGCATGTATTTAGCACCAGAAGAAAAAGCGAAAATTTTCGCAAAGCACGGTAAAGACGCAAACGACACAGGTTCTACAGAAGGACAGATCGCATTGTTCACCTACCGTATCGAGCATTTAACAAAACACTTAAAAGCAAACCACAAGGACTACAACACAGAGCGTTCTTTGGTGAAGTTGGTAGGAAAGCGTCGTTCTTTATTGAACTACTTGATGAAAAAAGACATCATGCGCTATCGTGCCATTGTTAAAGAATTAGGATTACGAAAGTAACACTATTAAGGAGCGCCCATAAAGCGCTCCTTATATTTTAGGCACCATTTGTGCCGAAACATAGAAAAGCTACCCTTAGGTTTTTCATTGGTCAACCACAACAACACAACAACACTACAATCGATCACCGATTGTTGACCAATTTTAACCAATTCCGCTGTTGCACCACGCAACAATCGGGATTACCATTCCGCAGACGCGGAAACAAAAACAATTTATATGATACCTAAAGTATTTAAAGAGGTCATAGACCTTGGTGATGGTAGAGAAATCTCTATCGAAACCGGAAAATTAGCAAAACAAGCCCATGGGTCTGTTGTTGTACAATCAGGAAAGTGTATGTTGCTTTGTACCGTAGTTTCAAACTACGAGCAAAAAGACTTAGACTTTTTACCCTTAACCGTAGATTACCGTGAAAAATTTGCAGCAGCGGGACGTTACCCAGGTGGTTTCTTTAAAAGAGAAGCTAGACCAAGCGACGGTGAAGTACTTACCATGCGTTTGGTAGACCGTGTGCTTCGCCCGTTATTCCCAAAAGATTACCACTCTGAGACACAGGTGATGATTCAGTTGATGTCTCATGACGATGATGTGATGCCAGACGCGATGGCCGGTTTGGCCGCAAGTGCTGCTATTCAGTTATCTGACTTTCCTTTTGAATGTGCTATCTCTGAAGCCAGAGTAGGACGTGTAAATGGAGAATTTATCATTAACCCAACCAGAGCACAACTGGAAGAGTCTGACATCGATATGATGATTGGAGCTTCTGCAGATAGTGTGATGATGGTGGAAGGTGAAATGGATGAAATTTCAGAAGAAGAAATGACTGAAGCGATCAAATTCGCGCACGAACACATTAAAAAACAATGTGAAGCGCAATTGAGATTAGCGGAAGCTTTTGGAAAGAAAGAAGTACGTGAGTACCCGAACGAAAGAGAAGACGAAGACCTGAAAAAGAAAGTGCATGATATGGCCTACGACAAGGTGTACGCCATTGCAAAAGCAGGGTCTGCAAAACACGAACGAAGTGCTGCGTTCAGTGAAATTAAAGAAGAAATAAAAGCGACTTTTTCTGAAGAAGAATTAGAAGACTTTGGAGATTTAGTCTCAAAATACTACCGCGCTGCAGAGAAAGCTGCAATTAGGGATTTAACCTTAAACGAAGGTTCTAGATTGGACGGTAGAAAAACAGATGAAATCCGCCCGATCTGGTGCGAAGTAGATTATCTTCCATCAGTACATGGTTCGGCTGTTTTTACACGTGGTGAAACACAAGCCTTGGCTACGGTCACCTTGGGTACATCACGCGATAGCAACCAAATTGACATGCCGAGTTATGAAGGAGAAGAGAACTTCTACCTGCACTATAACTTCCCTCCTTTCTGTACAGGTGAAGCACGCCCTATTCGCGGAACTTCACGTAGAGAAGTAGGTCACGGAAACTTAGCACAACGTGCCTTAAAAGGAATGGTGCCTGCAGATTGCCCGTACACAGTTCGAGTTGTTTCTGAAGTACTTGAAAGTAACGGTTCGTCTTCTATGGCAACGGTTTGTGCCGGTACCATGGCAATCATGGACGCCGGAGTACAAATGAAGAAGCCAGTTTCTGGCATCGCTATGGGATTGATTTCTGACGGTGACTCTGGAAAATATGCAGTACTTTCTGATATCTTAGGGGATGAAGATCATTTAGGTGATATGGACTTTAAAGTGACCGGAACGGCAGATGGTATTACTGCTTGCCAGATGGATATTAAAGTGAAAGGATTGAGCTACGAAATTCTTGTGAATGCGTTAAAGCAGGCAAGAGATGGAAGACTTCACATTCTCGAGAAAATAACCGATGCCATTGCACAACCTAGAGAAGACGTAAAAGAGTACGCTCCTAAAATGGTAACTGTTCGTATCGCAAACGAATTTATCGGTGCCTTGATCGGTCCTGGCGGAAAAGTAATTCAAGAACTACAGAAAGAAACTGATACTACGATCGTAATTAACGAAGATCCTGTAACTGAAGAAGGAATTGTTGAAATTCTAGGAACAGGACAGGAAGGAATTGATGCGGTATTGGCAAAAATCGATTCGATTACCTTTAAGCCAGAAGTTGGTTCTGTATATGAAGTGAAAGTAATCAAAATGTTAGATTTTGGTGCTGTTGTTGAATATATGGATGCTCCTGGAAACGAAGTGCTGTTACACGTGTCTGAATTGGCATGGGAACGCACTGAAAACGTAAGCGATGTGGTAAACATGGGCGACGTTTTTGATGTGAAATACTTCGGAATCGATTCTAGAACGAGAAAGGAAAAAGTATCTCGTAAGGCTTTATTACCAAAGCCGGAAGGATACCAAGATCGTCCGAAACGTGACGACCGTGGTGGAAACAACCGTGGGCGCGACAATAGAGGTCGTGACAACAGAAGTAGAGATAGAAAAAGAGACTAGTTTTAAGCTCTTTCATGTATATATCGCCTCCCACTTGGGAGGCGATTTTTTTTTCAATAACGCTGAGCTGCCCACCATCTAATTCTATATTTTTGCCGCATTGTAAACCAAAACCTGCTTTTATTCCTGTGAAACCTATTTACTGGCTCATTTGTTTACTTTTTATACCGAAACTGCTATTTGCACAATACTCGGTTACAGACACGACCGTAACAGACCAAAACCGCACGTTTAAATACGAGTCGCTTATTATTCCCGCAGCGCTCATCACCTATGGCGTGGTCGGACTTAACAATCCGCAAATTCAAGAATGGGACCAAGATATTAACGCCAAGTACTCAAAACAAGGAAAACACAAAGGCATGGTAGATGAATACTTGCAATACACCCCTGCCGCATCTGTGTATGCCCTTAACGCCTTTGGAGTGGAAGGGAAACACCGTTTTAAAGAACGAACGGTCATTTTAGGTACGGCCGCGATATTTGCAGGTGTTCCTGTCACCATTTTAAAAAATCAGCGTACGGTGATTCGACCCAATGGTAAAAATGCATTTTCATTTCCGTCGGGGCATACCACCCTGGCATTCTTAGGTGCCGAATTTTTACACCAAGAGTACAAAGACGTGTCTATCTGGTACGGTATTGCTGGTTATACGGTCGCAACCCTTACAGGACTCTACAGAGTCTACAATAACAACCATTGGTTTTCTGATGTAGTAGCCGGCGCTGGCATTGGCATACTCGCCACCAAAATTGCCTATTGGGTGTATCCGCTGATCGAAAACGTACTTTTCAAGAAAAAGGAACAGCTCTCAGGCATCGTAGCACCCTTCTACAACGGCTATGAATTTGGGGCAGTTGCCTCCTTTAGATGGTAGTCTAATTAGCTGCCTCAACTACCACTCAATGCATATCGCAAAGTGGTCACGGACAGCTGAAATTAAATTCCCTAACTTTATCGAAACAATAGTCAAGCAGATTGAACTGTTATGGCACCTGCCTAGCTATTTGTAAGACCGTTTGAAATAATAAAGAACATCTAAAAGAAAGATTAGATATGAAAGTTACAGCAAAAAAAGAAGAACAGGTTGCCAATATGATATTTGCAGATATTTATCCCCTTTATTGGAACAGACTGGAGAAAAATGGCAGAACAAAAGAAGAGTTCCATCAGGTTTTAGAATGGTTCACAGGTTTTGATGAAAATAAATTACAATCGCTCATAGAAGAGAGAGTAACTTTTAAAACATTTTTCCAAAGCGCTAACATACATTCAAATGCAGACATGATTAAAGGTGTGGTCTGCGGGTATCGAATTGAAGAAATAGAAGATGAATTTGAACTGTACAAACAATGTAGACAAATGGAAAAACTGATTGATGAATTGGCAAGAGGTCGCAAAATGGAAAAGATTCTAAGGGAACGTAACTAATGAAATTATGAACACAACAACATTTCTAACTTTCGTAGGTGACCAATGCGGAAAAGCCGAAGAAGCCATGCATTTTTATACCTCTATCTTCCCAAATTCAGAAATTAAAAGCATTACAAAATACGCTGAAGGAGCGCCAGGAGGTAATCCTGACCTTATTAAACATGGTGTTTTTACATTAAACGGAATTGAATACATGGTTTCTGAAAGTAGCTATAACCACAATTGGTCGTTTACGCCTGCTGTATCAATTTTTATAACTGATAATTCTGATGAATTGATACAGACACTTTTTGAAAAAATTTCTTCAAATGATGGTCAGATTATGGTCCCTCTAGATGATTATAAAGGTGAAGGAGACTATGGTTTTGGTAAAAAGTTTGGATGGTGCGAAGACAAATACGGCGTATCGTGGCAATTTTTGCTTTCTGAATAAATTAGACGCACAGCAAACTGCAAACCAACTTCGAATGTAACGAGCAAAAATAGAGATGTTTCGCGCAACCATTCTAGACCACCATAGACTACTAAAAAAGGGTGGCTAAGCCCGTTGTAATTCGTAAACCATGAGTAAGTATCGTATTTTGTTATCATTCGTACTAGTAACAGGCCTCTTTTTCACTTCCTGCGAAAATGAACCCATTGGCACTGCAGACGTTAACTTAGATATTGTAGATGAAGAACTGTTCTCCTACCTCACGCAGATTTCTGATGAAACTGAAATAGATAACGAGGTGAACTGTATCGAGTTTAATTATTCTTTTACCGTTTTTATCTTTGATGCCGATATGAACTTTTCTGAAGCGGTTGCCGTCTTCAATAATGGCGATATGTCTGCGCTATTAAATGGTTTAGAACCCAATGAAAGTATTAGCCTAAATTACCCGATTGCAGGAACGTTGGACAATGGTGAACTGATTGAAATAGAGACCAATGAAGAATTAAAACAAGCCATTGCAGCCTGTAGCAAAGAAAAAAAGCGACGGCGCTGTAACAATACCCTGATAGATTGTGTTTGGAAGGTGAACCCAATAGCGGGTAGCCCGAATGATTTTGAAGGCAGTACTTTTAAGGTAAACCGAAATGGAACCGTGCAATTTCACCATGGAAGCGACGTTTATTTTGGCACATGGGTAACCTTGTACATTGGTGACGATTTGTTTTTGAACATCGATTTAAACGATAGTGAAGTTGTGGAAGGATTTTGGGACAGAAACTGGGAAGTGGCATTGCTTACCGTTACGCAAATAGGTATCTACGGAAACAGAGAAGTGCTTCTCGAAAAAGATTGTAACAATCCCTGTACCGAAGCTGGCTACCAAGTGTGCGAACTTGAAGACGCACCAGGATTTGCTATTTTTAACTTAGCAGCTTACACTACCTGTATTCCGGTGCCTGCTAGACACGATGTTGTCTCGGCGGTGACCTATTCATTTTTTGAAAAGGAAGAGGATGCACTGAATAACACCAACCCAATATCTAGCACTGCGTACACGAACATTGTGAATCCGCAGCCGATATTTGTGCGCATAGACTATCTAAACCCAGCTGAGAATCTTGCTATAACCGAAATCACAATTGAAGCCGTACCTTGTCCTGGCGGATAAATAACTGTGTTATGTGTCAGCATCTTTTAAATAAAATAAACGTCAACCTGAACTTGTTTCAGGTTCTCATCATGCGTTTTTGAAGTCTATACGATAAAATTACCCACAACCCGCCAAGCCGGTATGGCGGACATACGGAATGACACCTTAAAAACAATCGAGTACAAAATAAATTACCAATAGCGTATAATTGAACCTAAACAATCTCATAAAAGCCTGCAAAAAAAATGACCGTGCTGCGCAAAGTACCCTCTTTGAACAGTATAAGGATACCTTGTATTTTATTTCGTTGAAATATAGCCGAAATGAGGCTGAAGCCGAAGACAACCTGCACGATGCCTTTATGGTAATTTTTGAAAAGATAAGCACCTTTAAAAACAAAGGCAGTTTTGAAGGCTGGATGAAGCGCATTACCATGTTTAAAGCGATAGATCGTTATAAAAAGAACAAGTATATCCCAACCGAGTTTGAAGACAACTTGATGGAAGACACATCGGTAACTGAAAGTGAGTTTACAGCACCCACATTAGATGTGCTGCTGGGCTACATACAACAACTGCCAGACCAATACCGGCTTATATTTAACATGTATCAATTAGACGGATACACCCATAAAGAAGTGGCACACCACCTTGGGATTAGCGAAGGCACTTCAAAATCGAATTACCACCGGGCGAAACAGCTCTTACGGCAAAAATTAACCAACGGGCAACCCACCCAAAAAGCACAACACCATGGAACATAAAAAAGACATTGGAGAATTGGTTGAAGAAACCATGGCACAAGGGATGAAGACTCCGCAACCCTCTCTTTGGGAACGGTTAGATGCTTCGTTAGAAGCACGTGCGAAGAAACGGCGTAGGGCACTTTGGCTCTGGTTTGGAGGCAGTGCTATTTTACTGCTGCTACTCTTGGGCGTTTGGGGTCTTGCCACCAACGGCACGTTACGTACGATTGTACACCCGAAAATGGCCACTGAGGTGACCACCAAAGTCGAAACAATGCAAAACGCCACCCAAACCAACAGCCCCATTACCGAAGCTGATGGAAATGAAAATGGGCGTCCGATAGACGAGCTTGACAACAACAATGACAACACGAACAACTCAGTAACCACAGAGCATACAGATGCAAGAACTGAGAATGAAACAGGAAGCATGCGCCGCAAGAAAATTTCCGCAGAAAAACCAATAACAGATACCACGAATAAAAATGGTTTTACGGTAACTACGACGCACGAATATTACAATAGCGATCTGGATACGACGGTTGCGAGTACGAACAAAAGGAAAATTGATAGCTTGGTACGTATGAACGAACGGAAAATGGCCATCATAGATTCTATTCCGCGGGCTCGTGCCACCGATTCAATAAAACTGAATGAGGCACGAAAAGACAGCATCCCCAACAAAGATTAGTACGATAATTTTTTACAGTTAGGGCAACGAATTCGTTCTATTTCTGTGTGTTGCACTGAAAAATTTGCTATTTTTATAGTATTGAAATGTCCTACTCCCCGGACCAAGGGAGTAGGGCATTTTTTATATCTAAAATTTAGATTTGCAAGAACAGATGGCATCGATACGATTAGAACCTTTAACGCACAAAGCGAAGGCGTGTCTCGCGGTGCGGTTTCCGTACAATTTTGAAGTAAAAGAATACCTGCGGCACTTTAAAGGCATGCGGTATACGAAGACTCACAGGACGTTTTATTTTATAGATTCTGAAGAAAATAGGGAGGCATTTATTGCGTATGCCAAGGCGGGCAATCTAAAGATTATTGCTCCGTATGATGTAGAAGTTCATGGCAATGCTGCACTTCGGAAATTGGTAGTGTTGCCACCTCTTACCGAAAAAAAGAAAGGTGCGCACATGCTCTTTATAGACTTCTTACACGGCAAACGATTTAGCGACAGCACCATTCGCACTTACGGAAAATACATTGCCGAATTTTTGCGGTTTACAGACACTAAACCGTTAAAGGAGTTGGACGAAAATGATATCAGGGCCTATCTAGAATGGGCGGTGGGCACCTTGAACTATGCGGTGAGCACCCACCGACAGATTGTAAGTGGGCTAAAGCATTTTGCGTATTTCTACCCCAATTGTGCAATTGACGTAGAGAAGATCTACATGCCAAAAAAGGACAAGAAGTTACCGGTGGTCTTGAGTATTGAAGAAGTGTTGCAATTAATACAAGTCACCAAAAATTTAAAGCACCGGGTGGTGATTGCGATGTTATATGCTTCTGGTTTGCGGATAGGTGAACTGTTGAATTTACAACTTTCAGATTTTGATTTTAATCGCAACATGCTGCATATACGGCGTGCGAAGGGGCGTAAGGACCGATATGCCACCATTGCGCAGAGTTTGCATGGGTTGATTCAGAATTATTATGCTGCGTACAAACCGAAAAAATTCTTTATTGAGAATCCGCAGGGAAAACGATACAGTCCGAGTACCATCCGTACATTTTTACGTACCAGTTGTGGTTTAGCAAATATAACGAAGGCGGTGACGCCACATACGTTACGGCACAGTTATGCCACCCATTTGTTAGAGCAGGGAACCGACATACGGTATATACAGGAATTGTTGGGTCATAGCCGGCCAGAGACCACGATGATATACACGCATGTTTCTAGCCAGGATTTAAAAGAAATAAAAAGCCCTTTAGACACGTCGTTAAAAAAATTATCTTTACCGGATATCAGCGACACAAACCCGTTGTTATCCTAGTGCTTTTTGCAGGATATCAACTATAAACTGAACGATATAACACGTTACCTACAATTTCATTGAACTTGAATCAAACCTACAAAATAGATTTTAAAAGCATCAAGAAACACCTAATATCACCTTTGATCAAAATTTTAGTGATTGATCTGGTCGTAGTAACTATACTAGCATTTTCATATAAAGTGGACTATGAAACGATTGCAGTTTTGATTGTTGGGTTAATAGGCTGCTCTGGAGTTTTCTTCATAATTCCGTTGATTTTTCTCTATTATAATTATATGCGATGCAATAATAATTGTGAGCTGCATTTTGTTTATAACGGAACAGAGCCTTTACAACTTAAATATCTTTCACCTGACAAGACGTATACGTTTCATGAAGATCAGATTTCTAAAATAAAATCAAATTTAAGTTACACAGAATATGAAAATAGAATGTCATGGTTTTTTTGGGATTACCTATATTCTTACAACGAATTGATTTTAGTAAATGGCAGCAATATTATTATTTCAAGTTTGCTTTGTGACAGATTGTTCATTCATTTAAAAGAAAATAAGGTAGAGAAAATTAAAAGAATCCTTCCAAAAATTAGAAACTGTAGGTAACAGCGCATATAGCGCATTAAAACGCGCCATATACGCGACCGTTGCCAGTAATTTGAACTCACTCGAAATCTGAATAAAATATGATATGGAATCACATTACGGAATTTTATGATGACCTATTCCAATATCATTATGAAAAGCAAAAAAAAATTGGTTCTGACCCAGAAGTTTTTCCGATTTCTATGATTTCGTTTTGCCAAGGAACGAATTTTATGATTTTATTAATTGCGGTATATTTTATGACTGACTTGAATTCTCTTGTCGGAAAAAAATTTCTTCCATATTCAATTTTTGCTCTGTACATAATATTTATTGGAATGAATTTTTATAGATACACAATAAAAAACGGAACTGAAAAAATCATGAAGCGTAATAAAACGATTGATAAAAAAATGAAATGGTATAGCCGAATATATTTATTAATATCAATCTGGTTTCCATTGTTTTTAATATATTTCTTTAATGAAATTTACTAAAATCAAACTTTATTAAGAGAGCGAAATAATTACATTGTGAATAACAAAAACAGAAAAATACGGCTGAATTTAGGAAACCCAAAAAATGGTTGGATTCCGATTGAATTTAATTCTACGGATTTTAAATTGGAATTTAATGCTTCTAATATTCCTGAAAATCCGACTGACAAGCTCTGCGAATCTCTGATTTTAGCAGTAAATGGAATTAACACGGAAATATGCTGGAATTTGGAACCTGAATGTTATTTCTTTGGACTTAAACCAAGCGAAAATAAAATTATTCTCTTTATTTCAAAAAGTGGTGGAATAACAGAAAACCGAAATGTTATTTATGAAATGACGGCGGATTTTGAGTTAGTGATTTTACCGTTATATCGGAGTTTAAAAAAATTTAGCACATTAGAATTTAATGAAATTGATTGGACAAAAATTGACAAAATAAAATTAGATAAATTAACAGAATTAGTAACTGAAAGAAAAAACTACTGGCAACACCGTGTATAATTAATTGCTTGGTTCTTGCCTACTTGCGAAAATTCCTGCGGAATTTTCACGGGTTCGTAAAAGTTTGCTAAATTAGTTGCTGAACCACGCAACTAATCATACACAAACACGTTAGCTACAATAATGAAATTGAATACTAGAATATACTTGATCGGATTTATATTAGTCGCTTTCACTTTAGTTCAATGTGTTGAAGACAACAAACATATTGAACCACATAAAAGACATTTTCCGAACAACGAAATTGAACAAGAAATAACAGATGAAAAGGCAGAAGCTCTTCATTTGCTCGCTTTGGATGCGTATGACAGAAAGGATTACAATGAGTCAATTAATCTATTAAAAGCATCTTTATTAATAGAAAAAAATCCAATTGTTTATAACGAGTTAGGAATAGTAAATTCTACAATAAAAAAGTATGATGTTGCTGTAGAATATCATAGAAAGGGACAAGAAATTGACTCGACTTATTGGCTAAATTTTATTAATGAAAGTAATATCTACCTAAGACTAAATGAATATAAAAAAGCTGAACCAGCTTTAATGCATGTTTCAAATAATAGTAAATCAAAATATTGGAAATCTTACGCATATTTTTATTTAGCTATGACGTATTATAGTGATGGAAGACAATGTACAAAAGCAATAGAATATCTTGATAAATCGGAATCGTTAAAAAATGACCCTGGATTAAAACAAGTTTATTTGAAATTTGATGAAATAATGAGACATTACTGTAGCTAACAATGCATATATTTTATGTCTCGTCTCG
>TARA_R100000306_G_scaffold5939_9_pt1 | contig 50133 bp, 54 predicted proteins | sample TARA_R100000306 | Tara Oceans TARA_R100000306 (sample SAMEA2620824) | marine metagenome | biome: marine biome (ENVO:00000447); feature: mesopelagic zone (ENVO:00000213); material: "saline water (ENVO:00002010), including plankton (ENVO:xxxxxxxx)" | depth 1000 m | reverse complement strand
CCCAGATTCTCAATTACATCGGGATCTGAATCACCGTTTCAACACCTTCACCATTGTCTTTATTTCTTATTTCAAAAAAGTAATTATCCCCGTACAAATTGCTTAACCTATCATTAATATTGGAAAGACCCACGCCATCTTTTAACAACATTCCATGTTTTTTGGTCAATGGTGCCCCATCATTTTCAACTTTAATAATTAATTTGTTTTTATGGGATTTAATTTCAATATGCACTTTTAAATCGGTGTGATCGTAATTATAACCATGCTTAATGGAATTTTCAAGAATAGGCTGCAACAATAAACTGGGAACCATTTTAGACAACAAGCTCTCATCAATATCCCTAGAGATGATAAGATGTTCTGAAAATCTAACTTTTATAATGTTTAGGTAGTGTTCTAAAATACGCAGTTCTTTTTCTAACGAAATTTTATTGCTTTCATTATCGTAGAGTATTTCGCGAAGAAAATCACTAAGATCGGCTATGGTATCTTTGGCTTTTGAAGCATCAATATCGGTCAATACCGCAATGGAATTCAATGTATTAAATAAAAAGTGTGGCTGAAGTTGTGACGACAGCATTTTCATACGGGTGTTCACCAATTGAACTTCTAGTTTACCTTGCTTTTTTTCGGCTTTTTTCACTTCTTTTACATAGTAGTATGTGTAGATCATAAAGACCATAGCGAAATAGATTAAGAAGTTTAGATCTATTACGTACATAAACCTATATAGGCTTCCTTCAAAATCATATTCTGCAAAGCTTATTTTACCTACTAATATTAAATAAAAATCGAACAGCAACCGTATTACCAAACCTATTAAGAGCGAAAACAAAATATGGGTGGATATAATTTTAACCCACGAATAATTCTTTCTTAAAAATCGTTTGGTGCTTATCGCTATCAGTGTCAAATAGCCCACTACAATAACAAAGTCGAAAAGCAGGTTATCGACTAAAAAAGATTTCCAAGAAAAGTAGCCCATCTTTTCCATTTCGGAAGACATCATGTAAGCTGTTTTGACAATTAGCACCAAATCAAAAAGAGCATAAAAGCCAGCCAATAATAGTACTAGCCTTACATCGATATATTTGTTATTTAATACGGAAGCTTTCATTATATGCCTATTTTTTCGAGAAATTCCTTTTTATGGGATTTGCTAATGTGTACTAATTTTTCATTGGACATTCGTGCATCAATTTCAGAAAAGTCTGAATGTACAATTTCCTTTACATGGGTAATATTCACTATACTTGATCTATGAACCCGCACAAATGAATCATTGTCCAAAAGGTCGCAAAGATTCGTTAATGACTCACGGAGCACATATTTTTTGTCTTCTGTAAAAATTTCAGAATAACAACCCGATGCTTTTATGTATACTATGTTTTCAGGATTTAAAAGCACCGTTTTATTGCCTTGCTTAACCGGTAATTTAAATTGGTTGTTTCCTTTTTCAGATTTTAGTTTATATAGATTGAACAGCTCTATAACTCGCTTTTCAAAATAAGAATTGGCTTCACTTTTCGATATTTTCAATACTTTATCTATAGTTCTAAAAAATCGCTCATCCTTAAATGGTTTCAGTAGAAAATCGAACGCATCGACATCAAATGCCTTTAAAGCATAGTTGTCATAGGCAGTTACGAAAATAACGATGGGTTTTGAGTTCCCTTTTATTTTTTGAAGCACCTCAAAACCGTTCATATCTTTCATGTTTATATCAAGAAAAATAAGGTCGGGGTTCAGCTTGTTTATTTCTGAAATAGCCGATTTACCATTAGAGCATTCTCCGCTCACTTCTATTTCAGGCACTTTACCAAGTAACGCCAAGACCCTTTTCCGGGCAAGTTCTTCATCATCTATAACCAGTGCTTTCATCTTGTTAAATTACTGAAATTCTTTTATTTGTGATGAGTTTAAATATCTGATTTGTAATTTTTACTCATATCCTAAATTTTTTTAAATCATTTTTTTGAAAAGGAATTAACAAAAGGCCATCGGCATTTTAGTATCCAATGGCCCGTTATTGGCTGTTTTAAACATTTTCGCTCAATTAACCGCCACACCAATACCTTGGTTCCTTGCATCGATCTTCAGGTTTTGTCTTTGCTTGCCATTTTCCAGTTTTACACGGTAAAATGCTTTTACAAGTAAATCACCTTTGGTTTTTGCATTGTATTTTGTTTTCACCAAAGTCCAGCCTTTATATGTACTATGCATATCTATTCGTAAATCTAATGGCAGAATAACGTTTTTAAAATTTTGACGTGTTTCAAGCAATTCTCCTTCACCGTCAAAGTCTGCTTTTAAATAACCGTTATCGCTCTTAAAAGTAACTAGGTACGAATCATAATTTTTGTCTTCTGAAGCTTCTATAACTTTTTGAATATCAAAATGAGTATTCATAAAAGCAATAGGGTCTTCAGCAAATTGGCCATTGAAACGTTCACTTACTTTATAGGTAAAGCTATCTTCGTTTTGAGATATTGATGCACTATAAGGTGCATATGTTAATTGAGTTTCGTCCAGTTCTAAAATTTCTTGTGCGCTTAAGATTGTTACACTCAAGCAAAAAATTGCACTAATTATTAAAGTTTTCATATTAAAATTTTTAAAGGTTAAAAAAGGTTTTTAAAGCTGATAAATCATTGTACAATAAGATTTTACATACCCTAAATTACTAGAGAAGTTGGCTCAATAACCGTAAATGACGTGAACGACCATTTTTTGATGTTGAAACCTATAAAAATTGATGTGAAATATTTTTTCAGCAGAAAGCTAAACGTAAAATTTAAACAAAAGATTGATTAAATGTTGTTGAGATACTGCTGTTTCTTAAAGAAAAATTACAGAAACAGACCTTCGTTTATTCGATCTGAAGTGTAAGAATGATAAAGTAAAAAACAAGCTCCTAGTATTGTATAAGCGGTCACGTTAAATAACCCGCCTAACCTCTACAAAGGCATTGTTCCAATAGTTTTCATCTAGTGAAGAAACAATTACCCCTCTAGACGTTGTTGAGTGTATAAACCTAACAATCCCTCGCCTAGATTCTACCACTAGCCCTACGTGGTTAATTACCCTACGGCTTTTATTTGTTTGAAAAAAAACTAAATCCCCTTCTTCGGCATCTCGAAGTGAAATTCGTTTTCCTTGTCTGGCCATATCCCGAGATACTCTAGGCAAGGCAATGTTTTCGTTTTTAAAAGAAGTGTACACCAACCCAGAGCAATCCATCCCTCTCTTTGTAGTACCGCCAAATTTATAACGTGTACCTTCAAAAGTTTTAGCGTAGGATACAATTTTGTCTGCTGTTTTAGAGGTTACCGTTTTGTTAGTGTGAGTGGTGGCTCCAATTATATTTTTTTGTTTCGTTGTATTTCGGGAGCTTCCGCAGGACACCAATACAATGGAAAGAAATAAAAGTAGAAGTAATTTTTTCATAACAGACTTGGTTTGAATAAATATAACTAATTTTTTCAAGTTTTATTTTTTGTTTCAGCAACAATCAACTGAGCCGTTTTATCACTAGCGCCTTTACCGCCTAGTTCTTTTTCGAGATCGTAATAATCTAAAAACAGAACAGCACGGTTATATTCATCTAAAATCTGTGTCAGTTCTTCATTTACCCTTTTGGTATTAAAATCTGTCTGAATCAACTCGACCACCGCTGGTTTATCTAAAATTAAGTTTACCAAAGAAATGTAATTCAAATTAATTACCCGCTTTGCGATTTCATATGAAACCCTGCTTCCTTTATAACAAACTACTTGTGGCACTTTAAACAAGGCCGTTTCAAGGGTTGCTGTACCTGAAGTTACCAAAGCAGCGTGCGAAATACTTAATAAATCGTACGTTTTGTTAAGCAATAGGTGTACATTTTGCTTTTTTAAAAATGGCTCATAAAATGAAGCTTCTTGACTGGGAGCACCGGCGATTACAAATTGGAATTCACTAAAGTTTTCAACTACACTGAGCATCACTTTCAGCATTTTTGAAATTTCTTGTTTTCTACTTCCGGGAAGTAACGCAATGATGGGACGTTCGTCCATACCGTGTTCCTTTTTAAAAACACTCGGCACTACTTGCTCCCGCCGAGCTATTGCATCAATTAATGGATGACCCACAAAGTGAACAGGGAACCCATGCTTTTTCTCATAAAATTCTTTTTCAAAAGGAAGGATCACATACATAAAATCCACATCGCGTTTAATGCTTTTTATGCGGTTTTCTTTCCAAGCCCATATCTGTGGCGAAATATAATAGTGTGTTGCAAATCCTTTTTGTTTTGCCCATTTTGCAATGCGGAGGTTAAATCCTGGGTAGTCTATAAATATGATGGCATCGGGTTGATAGGCTTCGATATCCTTTTTACAAAACGAAATGTTTTTCAAGATGGTGCGAAGATTAAAAACCACCTCTATAAAACCCATGAAAGCAAGGTCTCGGTAATGTTTTACTTGTTCCCCGCCAACATCTTTCATTAAATCACCTCCCCAAAAGCGAAAATCTGCTTGCGGATCTTGAGCTTTAAGCGCTTTCATTAAATTGGCCCCGTGCAAATCGCCGGAAGCCTCGCCTGCTATAAGGTAATATTTCATGTTTCAGTACTTCGGAAATAACTATAACAAAAATAGGGCTTTAATTATAACTTTTAGGAATAGCGTTGATATTTGATTTTAGAAGGAAGGCTTCAGCAATAATCTGTAGTATTACATGAATTTTGAGACCAAAATCGCCAAAGCTGCCAAAACAGTAGCCATCACCACTCCCCTAGCTCGATATACTTTGTTTTTCTTCAGAAAGATAAAAAAGGCGAATAAATTTAAGATAGCACCTAATGCAATGATATTTCCTAATACATCCTGTTCAATGGAATATTGAATGGTCTTCTCTAACGTTTCTTTTGAAAAGAAATAAATATAAAGATAGCTCCCTGCAAGATTGGCAATTATCCCTACAGCAAAACCTATTAGTATTTCTTTGGTCATTTTACTCATGATAGATTCCAAGTGTTTAAATCTTTTATGGCGTGATGAGCAGTAAGATCAAATTGTACGGGAACCACCGAAACAAAGCCGTTTGCAAGCGCCCATTCATCGGTATCCTCACCCTTATCTTCATTTACAAATTCACCTGTAAGCCAATAATATTCACGCCCCAGCGGATTTACACGTTTGTCAAACTGTTCTTCCCAATGCGCATTGGCCTGTCGGCATACTTTTATGCCTTTTAATTTATCTTCAGATAGTTTAGGAAAGTTAACGTTTAAGACCACTCCTTTGGGCAATCCGTTTTTTAAAGTTTGCTTCGCTATTTTTTTTATAAACTTTTTGGTAGGTCCAAAATCGGCTTCCAATGAATAGTCCAACAACGAAAAACCTATGGAAGGAATTCCTAATGTACCGGCCTCTACCGCTGCACTCATAGTACCACTATAAATTACATTGATAGAAGAATTGCTTCCGTGGTTTACACCGCTTACGCATAAATCTGGTTTGCGCTTTAAAATTTCGTTTACCGCCAATTTTACACAATCCACTGGCGTACCACTACTGCTATATTCTTTTTGAGGTTCATCTTCCCGAACTGTAACAGTGTCACAATATAACGTGTCGTTTATGGTAATGGCGTGTCCCATTCCACTCTGGGGTGAATCTGGTGCCACAACGCATACATCACCCAAGGTATTCATTACCTCAATTAGAGCCCGTATTCCTGGAGCAGTTATACCATCATCGTTTGTAACTAAAATTAGGGGTCTCTTTTTTGTCATAAATTTTATTTCTGAAGGTAAAAATACAATTTTACAACTGGGTTTACTTTATGAAATGTTTCATTTTTCTGAAACGTTAATATCATTCATGTTTCAGAAGAACAAACAATAACATTGCACCCCGTATGCAATTTTCGTAATTTTGATGAAACAATCCTTTTTTCAAAAAATTATGCGCAAAATACAAATGGTCGATCTTAAAGGCCAATATCAAGGTATTAAAGAACAAGTAGATAAATCCGTTTTAAATGTAATTGAATCTACTGCTTTTATTAATGGTCCAGAAGTTCACGACTTTCAAAAAGAATTAGAAGATTATTTAGGTGTAAAACACGTAATCCCTTGCGCCAATGGCACAGACGCGCTTCAGATTGCAATGATGGGACTCGGTCTAAAACCCGGTGACGAAGTAATTACAGCAGATTTCACCTTTGCTGCCACAGTAGAAGTTATTGCCTTATTAGGGTTAACCCCTGTTTTGGTCGATGTGGACCCCGTTAGTTTTAATATTGATGTGGAAGCTATAGAAAAAGCTATCACACCTAAAACCAAAGCGATAGTTCCCGTACACTTATTTGGTCTTGCAGCCAATATGGATGAAATCATGAAACTCGCCAGCGATAACGGTTTATATGTAATTGAGGATAATGCACAGGCCATTGGCGGCACCTATACTTCAAAAGACGGCAAGAAAACAAAAACAGGTACTATTGGCCATGTAGGCTCTACATCTTTTTTTCCTTCTAAAAACTTGGGGTGCTACGGTGATGGTGGAGCTATTTTTACCAACGATGATGATCTGGCTCACACCATTCGCGGGATTGTTAATCACGGTATGTACGTTCGCTACCATCACGATGTGGTTGGGGTCAATTCACGCTTAGATTCTATACAAGCAGCTGTTTTAAGAGCTAAGCTACCAAAACTTGATTCGTATAATGCGGCTAGGCGTAATGCTGCCAGAAAGTATTCAAAAGCTTTAAAAGGGATTCAAAATATAGTGATACCTTCTGGATACTGCGAAGCCGAAAACTCAGTTTGTGATGTCTGCGATTGCCACGTTTTTCACCAATACACACTTAGAGTGTTAAACACAGACAGGGATGCTTTAGTAAACCATTTAAATGAAAATGGAATTCCGTGCGGCGTGTATTACCCTATCCCGTTACATCTTCAAAAAGCGTATAAAGACGAACGTTATAACGAGTCAGACTTTCCAGTTACCAATCAATTAATAAAAGAAGTTATTTCGCTTCCTATGCATACAGAACTTGATGATGAACAAATAGAATTTATCACCAAAACAATTATCAACTTTGTAACAAACTCATGAAAAAAATACTCGTTACAGGAGGCCTAGGCTACATAGGCTCCCATACTGTTGTTGAATTGCAACACGCTGGTTTTGAAGTCGTAGTTATCGACAACCTTTCAAATTCATCATTAGATGTTTTAGGGGGCATTACAAATATAACAGGGCAATCACCTACTTTTATACGGTTAGACCTTCGGGATAAAGCCGATGTAATCGATTTTTTTAAAGCTCATAACGATTTAGACGGCATAATACATTTTGCGGCCAGTAAGGCTGTTGGTGAAAGTGTAGAGAACCCACTGTTGTACTACGAAAACAACTTAAACACGCTCATCTATTTATTACAGGAATGTAAAGCTCATGGCATCAACAACGTTATTTTTAGCTCCTCCTGTACCGTCTATGGCGAACCCGATTCGCTACCTATTACCGAAACAGCTCCCATAAAAAAAGCAATGTCCCCTTATGGGAACACGAAACAAATAAGTGAAGAGATTTTAAATGATGTATGTTTTACTTCTGAAATGAAGTCGATTGCACTCCGGTACTTTAACCCAATTGGAGCTCACGAAAGTACTGAAATAGGAGAATTACCTATTGGAATTCCTCAAAATTTAGTTCCATTCATTACACAAACTGCAGCTGGGATTCGAGAGCAATTATCCGTTTTTGGAAATGATTACGACACTGCTGATGGCAGTTGTATTCGGGATTACATTCATGTGGTCGATTTGGCCAAAGCGCACGTAACCGCCATGCAACGGCTGCTTTCAGAAAAAAACACCAGTGATTTTGAAGTTTTTAATATTGGAACTGGAAAAGGAAGCTCTGTTATGGAAGTTATAAACACTTTTGAGCAAGTATCGGGAAAAGGGTTGAACTATAAAATTGTAGATAGACGCCCAGGCGACGTTACTGCGGTATATGCCGATACTACCAAAGCAAATGAAGTATTGGGCTGGAAAGCTGAAAAATCATTGAAAGAAGCTTTAAATTCTGCCTGGAAATGGGAGCAAAAAATACGTAAGAAAAATTAAGATAAATAGTTTCACCAAACAATTAAAACTCACAATATGAAAAATAGTTATGTATTACTTTTTTTACTGTTCATTTCATTTGGAAGCTTTGCTCAAAAAAAATATTTGCAATGTGGAAAAATTATAGATGTAAAAAATGGCACGGTATTAAGTGATAAAACCATTATCGTTTCGGGGGACAAAATCGAATCTATTGAAAATGGCTTTATAAGCTCTAAAGACAATAATGATAAAGTTATCGACTTAAAGAACAAAACTATATTACCTGGTTTAATTGATATGCACGTCCATTTAGAAGGTGAAACCAGTCCTAACAATTACTTAAAACCCTTTACTTTAAACGAAGCCGATGTAGCGTTCAACTCAGCAGGGTATGCCAAAAAAACATTAATGGCGGGATTTACAACCGTTCGGGATTTAGGGGGAAGCGGTGTTAATGTTGCTCTTCGCAATGCCATAAACAGCGGTAAGACCGTTGGTCCTAGAATATTCACAGCAGAGAAATCATTAGCAACAACCGGTGGTCATGCTGATCCTACAAATGGTCGTAAGCGAGATTTAATGGGCAATCCAGGCCCTAAAGAAGGAGTTGTCAACAGTGTTGAAGATGCTAAAAAAGCAGTGCGTCAGCGTTATAAAAATGGAGCCGATTGGATTAAAATTACAGCTACCGGTGGTGTTTTAAGTGTAGCCAAAAACAGCAAAAACCCTCAATTCACCGAAGAGGAAATTAAAGCCATCGTAACCACTGCAAAAGATTATGACATGCAAGTTGCAGCACATGCACATGGGGATAAAGGCATGCAACGTGCCATTAAAGCAGGTGTTAAAACAATTGAACACGGAACATTAATGAGTAGCGAAACTATGGAATTGATGAAACAAAACGATGCTTACTTAGTACCTACCATATCGGCAGGCAAATATGTTGCAGAAAAAGCAAAAGTAGAGGGATATTATCCCGCTATTATTGTTCCAAAAGCGTTAGAAATTGGGTCCCAAATTCAAGATATGTTTGGCAGAGCTTATAAAAATGGAGTTGGCATTGCCTTCGGCACCGATGCTGGAGTATTTCCACACGGAGATAACGGAAAAGAATTTGGTTATATGGTCGAAGCTGGAATGCCTGCCATGAAAGCTCTACAGTCTGCTACGCTTACAAATGCAAAATTATTAGGTCAAGAAAACAGTTTAGGACAACTACAATCCGGTTATATTGCAGACATCATTGCTGTTAATGAAGACCCCACCAAAAACATTAATACAATGGAAGGCGTTGTATTTGTTATGAAAGAAGGTGTTATAGAGAAGGATTAACCAAGGTTTAACGAAGTATTTTTGCATAAAACCCTAAGTCTTTGTTACTTTGTATCCTAACTTTAAAACAAAGTGATGAAATTAGTTTCAGTGAAACGAAAAACAAAAAGTGAAAAACGGTTTACCGAAAAGATGGGTATGTTTACCGCTAAGGTGATATATGTAAAAAAACGTTTTTTAAATATTCCATTTAAAACTCTACACAAGTACAGGGAAACCTATTACGGTAAAGTAAAAGACTGTGAAGATTGTCAAATTAAGGCATAAAGTATTAACATATAAACATAAAAAACCCTCCAATTTGGAGGGTTTTTTATGTTTATAATCTTCTTGGATGTCTATCTTAGTAATTCCAAAGATCAATTTCCATATTACGGATTTGTTCTTCTATCTTATCAGATTCCAATAATTGCATCAAGGCATTATCATTAATATAATCGCTTACACCACGATCTCCTTGTACATTGTCTTCTTTATAAATCAATCCGTCAAAGCGTCTTGAATTCAATAAATGATCGTACGAGATGGGCTGTGATGTATTTTTACGGTTAAAAGCTTTGGCATTGTGCAATACTTCTCTAGCTCCTGGAAACCAAACCCAAAATAACTCAACTTTACTGTCAATATTATCGTCTGGAAATGCTTTAGAACGCGCTTCGTTTGCAACAGGACAAATACCAAGCATACGGTACTTTAATTCGCCCTGACGCTTGTCTATATACCATAGGCCACGTACACGCCATTCTTCTAAATCACCTGCATCTAAAGTAAACCTACGAATATATTGTGGGTCAACTGTTCCTTCGGCATTAAACTGCTCAATACCCAAATCTGTTGTATCACTATACACCAAAGAGGCACTTAAATCGTCCAATGTTCTTTTTTCAGTAAAATAAGAGTCTGCATACACATGCTCTATTTTACCTTCTTTAATAGCAGTCACTAAAACATCATACAGAGATCTACGTTCTGAACCAATGTTATTAGTATCGATAGGATAATAAAGCGGAAAATTAACGCGCTCATCAAGATCTATAATTTCCCAAGTGGTTTTAGACCACAATACATCACGCTCATCTACATAACCGTATGGTAAAGGCTCATCATTATCATAGGCAATTTGCGCCTCCGTTTTCTTACCTATATCATCCGGGGTATCAGCATTTAAAATGTTTACTTGTGCCGAAGCACCAAAACATAGCAAAAGGCCAAAAACCGCCGTAATAACATTTCTATTGTTCATATTCTTTGTTTTAGTATTCTAATTTGTCAACTCAATAAATACAGGAGCTGTTTTCTTTAATTTAACGCTACTTCCTGAAATACTGGTATTAATATCGTAAATCTGTACTGCTTCTCCACGTTTCGCACGTCTTAAGGCAGCTTTAGCTGGTCCATTAAGTTTCTGACCGCTAACCACAACTGTAGGTTGTCCAGATACTTTAAAACTGAAACCGGTAACACGTAAGTTAAGGTCAAAATCAAAGTCTTCAAGAATTGCGCTAATACTAGCTATTTCCAATCCTTGACGCTGCATTCTTACAATTCCTGTTTCTCCTCGTACTGCTCCAATAGGCGCTGGAATCCCTTTAATACGGAATTCTTTAGGAGTATTAATTTTCTGTCCATCTGGCAACGTTCCGCTTGCAGTAATCGTAACAGTTGAACCTGTAGTAGGTCGCATTACATATTTACTTCCAGAAACTCTACTTAATCCCGGTGCAGACGCACTTACTTTATTATCTGGGATACCAGGAATGGAAACCGTCATTGGGTTATCTACACCACGGTACACCACGTTCATTTTATCTGCTGAAATTACGGCTGAATTTGGTTTTGAAATCGTTGAGAAACCTGTTTTTACAGGAACTTCTATTTCTTCACCGCCTTCGCCATAATATAGAAACCCTTCTATTTCGTGATCACCAGGACTTCCAGCATTAATATTTAATTGTACTTTACCGCCTTCAAGTGAATACTGATCTTCTGTTAATGGCCTTCCGTCTAATGTCAATTCTACTCTACTTGGCTTTGTATTGGCGTCTGTACGTCCCAACATAATTCCTCCTTCAAATTCTTCCCCAGAGTAATAAGCTGATTTAGATGCATCCATTATAGTTGTATAATTGCTATATGAAAGTGCAGCTGCTTGTTGACCTGATAACATTTTCTGAAGTATTTCACTTTGGTTTGTCTTCACATCATTTTGAATGGATGTCATCTTAGTAAGTGAAGCAATCAACGGAAAGCCTTCATAGTGGTAGTTTAACCAATCTTGGGTGCCACCTTCTCTTTTTACTTCTTCAGTGCTAAAGTTTTCGTTTATATTTTCTTTTAATTCTTCAACTCCTGCAACTTTTTTAGCTACGGCTGTGTCAGAAAGCACCTCAATCATTGAAGTACGATAGTTATTCATTTTATCAATGAACTCTTGCCCTTCTGGCTTTAACTTATCACCTACAAAAAATAAATTGTTGAAGTAATCTGCCTTGTCCATAACTTCATAGTCTGTAGGATCTTCAATTTTTTGAACTGCACCCGCTTTTAAACTTTCAAGGTACGAGTCAAATTCTGTTGTAATTGCTGAAATTTCTTTTGCTTTTTCTTCTACGGCAGCATATTGAGCTGGTTCATCGTTAGCTTTTGTAGCTAAACCATCCATAAAAGCTTGATTCCGTTGTGATGTATCGACGTTTGCCGATTCAATTTTTTCATTTAAAAGTCCAAAAGCCGATAATACTTCTTTAGACATATTTAACGCCAGCATTGCGATGAAGATCAAATACATAAGATTGATCATCTTCTGCCGGGGTCCTAGTTTTCCTTGTGCCATGTTTTTTCTTTTTTAAAGTTAAAATATAGGGTTTGAAAACCAGATTAATTTCTATTCATTGCTGAAAGCATACCACCATACACTCCGTTTAAAGAAGATAAGTTAGTAGCTAAATGTTCCATTTGTTGTTTCAGTTGAGTAGCATTTTCTGCTACTTGCTCGTTTACTTCCGCTTGACGGCTGGTAGATTCTACTTGTACTTTATACAAGCTGTTCAACGATTCCATTTGCGCTGCTGCCAACGCCATTTCTTCGCTGTATTTTTTTGTTGAACTCATCGCTTCAGCAGTTGGAGCCATTCCTTTGGCGGCACCTTCAAAAGAACGAATGCTAGTGCTTAAGCTGTTCATTAATTCTGAATCAATGCGAGCATCTTTTAACATTTCGTCCAATTTTTTAGACAAAAGACCTTCAGCGTCCTGTGGCTGTTCTGCTTTTTTTCCTCTAGTTTGACCACCTGCTAATTCTGGGTAAACCAAAGACCAATCTAAATCATCATCAACTGGTTCAAAAGCTGAAATAGCGAAAATGATTGCTTCGGTAATAAGACCTACAGCTAAAAGAAATCCACCAGTAAGGTTTACAAACCCTAAATTAATTTCCCAGTGAAGGATTTTAAATAATGCTCCTAAGATTACAATAGAAGCTCCAAGGCCATAGGCCATGTTAAACAGTTTTTTAGATGATTTTGACTGTGCCATAATTAAAGTTTTAGTTTAGTTAAGTTAGTATGATTTATAGTTTTAGTTGGTTGTTAAGACAGGGGCTTATCGTCCGTCACCAAGATTTTCATTAAGTACAACATCGGTACCCATATAGTCTTGTACAGTCCTGAAGCCAATATAGCTTCGGGCAGAATCTGCATATTCATAGTCACGTGTACTTACCTGCAGGAAGTATGCAACGTCTTTCCAAGAACCTCCCCTTACAACTTTACGCATATTATCAGGGTCGTTTACATTAGGGTTCATTGTTGATGAATATTCATAAGAAGCTGGATCGTATGAAGATGCAACCCACTCACTCACGTTTCCTGCCATATTGTACAGGTTGTAATCGTTAGGCTCATAAGCATCTGCTTCTACAGTATACAATGCTTGGTCTGCCGCATAATCCCCACGCAATGGCTTAAAGTTGGCCATAAAGCAGCCTCTGTCATTCTTAGCATAAGGACCTCCCCAAGGGAAAGTTGCAGATTCTAGACCACCTCTAGCCGCATACTCCCACTCTGCTTCACCTGGAAGACGAAATGAGTTTACGTGCTGACGGTCTCTTGATTTTTGGTATGCATTTTTATACAATGTTCTCCACGCACAAAAGGCTTTAGCTTGTTTCCAGCTTACACCAACTACCGGATAATCTCCGTAGGCTTCGTGCCAGAAATAATCATTATGCATTGGCTCATTATAAGAATAGTTGAAATCTTTAATCCAAACTGTGGTATCCGGATAAATTTGTATTTCCTCTTTCTTTATAAAGTCTTTTCTATTTTTCCCTTTGGCTTTTGCCGCCGCACCAATATCCATATAGGTATATTGAAATTTCAACTTATCCACATCGATAGTGCGTTGTCCATTATAAGCTTCTTCAGCAGGAATGTACATGGTGTCCATTACTTCGGAATAGTATTCGTCAGGAAATTCTGAGGTATCCCAAATTAAATCAATGTCATTATTTATTTTTCTTCCGGCATAGAAATCGTCTCCCATTCCGTAGTAATTGTCATAATTATATTGTTCCCACGGGGTCATTTCCTCGTTTTCTTGATCGACAAAGGCAAAGTCGCCAATACCGCCGTCACCAGGTGTAGCACCCACCTCATCGGCTAAAATTGCTAATTTAAGGCGCACAGTAGAGTCGCGTACCCAATTTACAAACTGTCGATATTCGGCATTTGTGATTTCGGTTTCATCCATATAAAAGGAGCGGACGGTAACGGTTTTTGTTGGCGCATCGTTCACGGCAACAAAATCATCGTCGGCTTTACCCATGATGAAAGATCCACCTGGGATAAGGGTCATCCCATATGGTTTTTCGGGATGCCATTTTTTACCTTCAGCGCCAACTAGTTCACCCCGGTCTCCGGAATTACAACTAAATAAAAAGGCAACAATCGCAGTTAATGCAATAAACTTCTTCATAGGTATCAGGTTAAATTTTCGAGATTTAAGGGCGTAAACCTATTTATAAAATTTTTAAAAAGCAACATATTTCTTAAAAAAACCTTAATTCTCGTTGTTCTTAGCTTGTTAGATTATACTTCGTTTTTGCGGCGGGCTTTAAACCACCGCTCAGGAATTTCTTGATTGGTTGCACTCAAATAATCGCCATAAGTGCAAGGTAATAACGTTGGTGTTTTTAATTTATTATTAACATTTGAAATAAAAGGCAATTCTATCCACCATCGACCAGTTTTATTGCTTTTTTTAAAGGTTAAAACGTCATCGTCTATTGGTACTTTATAGGTGTTGTATAGCTTTTCATTATCGAAATCACCTTCTTTCACCCTAAAATTTACGCCTTCAACAAAATACCAAAGTATTTGAGCCACCATCATTGCTCCGGTTTCAGCATTTTTAAAGTTTTTCAACTCATAAACACCAAAAGAGCTCACTCTATTACTTATCCCGGCATAACGCGAAATAGCGCATATCTCCCTTCCATCAAATCCATTCGGACTTGCCGTATTGTTATAACTCATTTCGGCACTTTTTATTGCTGAAATATCCAAAGCTACAAGATCGGCATCACGCAAGATAGGTTCTACAACTGTAATATCCTGAGTTATTTCACCCAATCTGTAGGCATCAAAATACAACTTTTCCATTAAAGCGATTTCTTCTGGAGGGTTGAAATATGATTGATACCCCAAGGTGCTGTAATTAAATAAATTATAAGGTTTATCTATAATGATCTTTCCTACGTAAGATTTATTATTGATAGGCTTTTCAGCATCGCCAAGATCAAAATTAGTATCTACATTTACTAAGTTAATCATATTTCCGTGGCTATCATAAGCTCTATAATGACCGTACAGAAGATCTTGACTTCCCCCTAAAATTAGCGGGATTATATTTTTTTTTAACAGTGCTTCTATCACTGTTTTTACAGCAAAATAAGTATCTTGAACTGTTTCACCTTTATTAATATCACCAATATCAATGATAGAATGTGACCAATTTCCGGGATACAATGAGTAAAAAGCTTTTCTAAAGGCATCTAGGGAAATCGCTTCTCCAATAAAATTTACGTCATTCCTGTTTTCAAGAATTCCTACAATAGCAAATTTTACGCTTTTTAAATCAGGGAGATCCCCAGTGGTAGCGTGAGTCTTAATTTGCTTTCCTAAAACACCTTCCGGTAAAACTTCTTTGTGGGCGATTACTTTTTTTGAAACCGGCGAGAGAAATTCAATCATTATTTTTTCTTAGCTGTGGATTTCTTTTTAGTTGATTTTTTGCGGGTTTTCTTTTTTGGGGCTTTCTTTTCTAAAATATCTTTAGCTTCATCAAGGGTTATCTTATCTGCCTTTGTGGATTTTGGCAACTCCACCTTTGTTTTCCCTTTTATTAAATTGAAACGTCCCCAACGTGCTTTTTCTAAACGGATACCCTCATCTGGCCACTCGTTTATGAGCTTGTCAATTTCTTTTTGTTTTTTGGTTTCAATCAATTCGATGATGTCTTCTTCGGAAAGGTTATCAAAATCGTACTTTTTGTTCACGTTAATAAACATATTGTTCCATTTGATAAACGGACCGAAGCGACCCACACCTTTTTGAACTGGAAGATCTTCATACTCATATATAGGAGCATCGGCTTTTTTCTTTTCCTCAATCAATTCTTTGGCCTTTTCCATATCGACATCTAAAGGATCCAAGCCTTTTGGTAAGGAAATAAACTTTTTACCCCAACGAACATACGGTCCATATCGACCATTATTTGCTTCTACTTCTTCTCCATCGTAAACCCCTAAGTCTTTTGGAAGCTTAAATAAATCTAATACTTCTTCAAGCGTTACTAAATGCAATTGTTGATCGGGACGTAAACTTGCAAATTGTTTTTCTTCGTCGTCTGGCGCTCCAATTTGTGCCATTGGTCCATATTTACCTAATCGCACTAAAATTGTTCTTCCAGTTTCAGGATGTTCGCCTAAAATACGCTCCCCGCTTTCGCGTTCCGCGTTTTCCTGCACATCTTCTACGTGCGGATGGAACTTTTTATAAAAATCTTGAAGCATTTCTTTCCACTGCTCTTTTCCTTCGGCAATGTCATCAAAATCTTCTTCTACTTTTGCTGTAAAGTTGTAATCAAGAATATTTCCGAAGTGATCCACCAAGAAATCATTAACAATCATTCCAATATCAGTCGGGACCAATTTTCCTTTATCACTTCCAACAGTTTCGGTCAACGTTTTATCCTTAACAGCATCTTTTGCTAGCGTCAACTGAAGGTATTTTCGTTCCACACCTTCAACCGCTCCTTTTTCAATGTAATTTCTGCTAATAATCGTTGAAATAGTTGGCGCATAAGTAGACGGACGACCAATACCCAACTCTTCCAATCGTTTTACTAAAGAGGCTTCCGTAAATCGATACGGTGGCCTTGTAAATCGTTCAGTAGCAGTAACAAACTTATTTTCCAGGTCATCACCTTTGGTTAATTTAGGCAACATACCATCTTTTTCTTCATCTTCAGCATCGGTACCCTCTAGATATACTTTAAGGAAACCGTCAAATTTTATCATTTCACCATTGGCAGTAAATTGCTCTGAAACTTTTTCCTTTCCAAGTACATCAATTTTTACATTGGTACGCTCCAATTGCGCATCACTCATCTGTGAAGCGATGGTACGTTTCCAAATTAAATCGTACAGACGTTCTTGATCGCGATCTCCACTAATGGTATGACGCGACATATCGGTAGGGCGAATCGCTTCGTGAGCTTCTTGCGCCCCTTTTGACTTTCCTTTATAGTTACGTGGCTTACTGTATTTATCACCGTACGTAGAACCTATTTCTTTTTCGGCTGCTTTTTTTGCATCATTGGAAAGATTGACGCTATCGGTACGCATATAGGTTATTAAACCGGCTTCGTACAAACGTTGCGCAATCGTCATCGTCTTCCCTACTGAAAAATATAATTTTCTAGCTGCTTCTTGCTGAAGCGTTGATGTTGTAAAGGGTGGTGCAGGTGATTTTTTAGCCGGTTTTTTAGTTAAATCGGCTATTTTATAATCGGCTCCTACGTTTTTCTGAAGAAACGCTCTCGCTTCTTTTTCCGTTTCAAAGTTCTTCGGAATTTTAGCTTTAAAGGTGCTGCCGTCTTCGGTTTTAAATTCGGCATCCACTCGATACGAAGCAACTGGGCTGAACGCTTCAATATCGCGTTCACGCTCTACAATCAATCGAACGGCAACACTTTGTACACGCCCCGCAGAAAGCCCACCTTTTACTTTTCGCCATAAAACAGGTGAAAGTTCATACCCTACCAAACGGTCTAAAATTCGACGCGCCTGCTGGGCGTTAACAAGGTTAAAATCTATTTTTCGAGGGTTTTCAATTGCTTTTAAGATGGCCGTTTTGGTAATCTCGTGAAAAACAATCCGTTTTGTTTTTTCGTCTTTAAGGTCTAGCTCTTCCGCTAAATGCCATGCTATCGCTTCTCCTTCTCGGTCCTCATCACTCGCTAACCATACAGTTTCAGCATTTTTAGCTAATTTCTTTAAATCTCTTACCAAGCTTTTTTTATCACTTGGCACTATATATTTAGGTGTGAAATCTCCTTCGGTATCTACCCCTATTTCTTTGGACGGCAGATCTGCAATGTGCCCAAAACTGGAAGCAACCTTGAAATCTTTACCTAGAAATTTTTCAATGGTTTTAGCCTTCGCGGGCGACTCTACTATCACTAAATTCTTTGCCATATTGATTTTTGTTTGGGGTACAAAAGTATGTGATTTTTTTTACTCCATTGTTTACCTTGTAAAATTTAGGTTTCCATTAACACGGTATAAACCAAAAAATCAAGAGATTATAACTCTAAATTTTAATCTCCTTATACTATATGATTCAATTTTTTAAACTTCGAAAGTATTTAGTTTTAAGGCTTATATTTATAGGAATAGTTTTCTTTCTATTTCAAAACTGCCAATCGTTGGCAGACGTTCCAACCTTTTCAACCAACAACGCAATTAATGTTGTGATCGAAATCCCTGCCGGAACAAATGCTAAAGTTGAATATAATAAAGAACTCAAAAAATTAAAAGTAGACCAACAGGACGGCAAAGACAGGATTATTGAATACCTGCCCTATCCCGGTAATTATGGTTTTATACCTTCCACTTATTCCGATCCTTCAAAAGGCGGCGATGGAGACCCATTGGACGCACTGGTTATTTCTTCAAGTTTGCTTTCCGGTTCTGTAGTGGAAGCTACCCCTATTGGAGTATTAAAATTAATGGACAACGGTGAAAAAGATTACAAGGTAATTTGTATTCCTTCAGAAAAAAAGCTTCAAACTATTTCGGCCAACACATTCATTGAATTTTCAGAAAAATATCCCGACGCCCTTAAAATAATTGAACTTTGGTTTTCAAACTATGATACTACCGACACCGTCACGATTGAAGGCTGGGGTGATGAAAAAGAAGCGCTTGCTGAAATTAAAAAGGCCCTACAGCAATAATTTTCACTTTTATATATTTGTAGTTTCCGAAGGCAAAGGGGCATCATCAAAACCTATTGCATCTTTATACACATAATACATAGGCAAGTGCACAAAAGAGGCAGTTACAAATACTCCTACAAAACACAGTAAAATCCCTAATTGCGCAATGAGGCCCGAAATAATTATTAATCCAAAAATAATAAGCCAGAATTTATTCCCTAACTTAAAGCTTGCTTTGACTATTTGAGAAACTGATAACTCTGGGTTAAACGCAAAGACAACGACAAATAATTGTAGCGGCACCATTACGTAAAACAAAGGCAGATAACACAGCAACGTAGCTAAAATGGCAATTCCCATTGCTGCTAAGGATAAAACGAATAGTTTACTAAAATTACGTTTCAAAAAAACAAAATAACCGCCTGTATCCATTGGTTTACCCGTATCTGCTTTTTGAACCACTTTATAGAAATGTGCAGAAACACAGTAGGTAAACACTTGCAAAACAAACATCAGCACAATAAATAGTAAAAAGTAGCCAATTATTACCGGTAACGGATATTCGGTAAAAGGATTAAATTCTTGTCCGTATGGCATTTGCTCAGACTTTATCATTACAGGAACCAATGGCACATATGCCAAAATCATCACTGGGATGGATAGGGCAAGTGTAATTAAAACATGGACAGTACCTTCTACCCAGACCTTTTTAAAAAGGTTAAAACTCTTTGATAATATATCGCCAAAATCCAAGTTAGGGGCTTGTGCAATTTTTTGAAATATAGAATGCTCCATTTTTTTGATTGGTTTAGTTAATTACACTGTAAATTTATGAAAAAGAAATCTGCCATTTTGGCACGAACAGGTTTTTAATTGTATCTTTGCCAATCCAATTGTTTCTTACAACAATTCATATTATTTAGATTGAACTATGGAAGAGAAAATCATTGACGAAAACATACAGGGCGACGCCTTAGTGCTAGAACCTAAAAAAGAAAACGCTCGTAAACTTTATATTGAAAGCTACGGCTGCCAAATGAATTTTAGCGACAGTGAGATCGTAGCTTCTATTCTTGCCAAAGAAGGATTCAACACTACTCAGAAAATGGAAGAAGCCGACTTGGTGTTGGTGAATACGTGCTCCATTCGCGATAAAGCCGAACAGACCGTTAGAAAACGCCTCGAAAAATACAACGCCGTAAAGCGCGAGAATCCAAAAATGAAAGTGGGTGTATTGGGCTGCATGGCCGAACGTTTAAAAAGCAAATTCCTCGAAGAAGAAAAAATCGTGGATATGGTGGTAGGTCCCGATGCTTACAAAGACCTTCCCAACTTAATTGAAGAAGTGGAAGCCGGCAGAGATGCGGTGAATGTAGTTTTAAGTAAAGAAGAAACTTACGGCGATGTCGCTCCCGTAAGGTTGGACAGCAATGGCGTTACCGCTTTAGTGAGCATTACCAGAGGGTGTGACAATATGTGTACGTTCTGCGTTGTTCCCTTTACTCGAGGACGTGAACGTAGTCGTGACCCGCAAAGTATTTTGAAAGAAGTAAACGATTTAGCCGAAAAAGGCTACAAAGAAATCACATTATTAGGTCAAAACGTAGACAGTTACTTATGGTACGGTGGCGGACTGAAAAAAGATTTTAAGAATGCTACCGATATGCAAAAGGCCACGGCAACTAATTTTGCAGGGTTATTGGAACTAGTAGCAACAGCACAACCCAAGATGCGCGTAAGGTTTTCGACCAGCAATCCACAAGATATGACTGAAGATGTATTGCACAGCATGGTAAAGCATAAAAATATCTGTAACCACATTCACCTTCCGGTACAAAGCGGAAGCACCCGTATTTTAAAAAAGATGAACCGTCAGCATACGCGTGAGGAATATTTTGAACTTATAGATAAAGTACGTGAAATTATTCCAGATTGTTCTATTTCACAAGACATGATAATTGGTTTCCCTACAGAGACAGAACAAGACCATCAAGATACATTAACTTTAATGGAATACGTGAAATATGGTTTTGGCTATATGTTTAAATATTCCGAACGCCCAGGTACTATGGCTGCTCGCAAACTGGAAGACGATGTGCCTGAGGAAACAAAAAAACGCAGGTTAACTGAAATTGTAGCCCTACAACAACAACATAGCGCCTACCGCACCAAACAGTTTTTAGGTGAAACCGTAGAAGTATTAATTGAAAAAGAGTCTAAAAAAAGTAATAAAGAGTGGAGCGGTCGTACCCAACATAATACGGTAGCTGTTTTCCCTAAAGAACAGTATAAAGTAGGCGATTTTGTCAATGTAAAAATAAATGATTGCACTACAGCTACCCTAATTGGAGAAGCGGTGGGATATTCAGAAAATAATTAAAGTAAATAATTATGAAAAAAATACTTTTTGCAAGCATTCTATTAATATGTTCAATAGGTTGTTCAAGCGATGATGAGCAGCCAAATGTGGATAATCAAGGAGATATTTTAGTTTCTTACACTCACGATATTGAAACTAATGATGAAAAGAGGCATACCTTTACGGATTCCGGTGCTAAATTTGATAAAGTTTTTAATAACAATGGAGAGCTGATTGAGGAGTTTAATTACAATTCAAACAACCAGTTGAGTACAGTTAAACTTTATGGTAATACATCGCTAAAAACGTACTCCTTCACCTATAAAAACGGAAATATTGAAAGCCTTACAATTGAAGAAAGCGTAAGCGGTGAAATTATTTCTTCAGAAATTAAAAATTACATACACGAGAACAATAAAATAGTAGTAGAAGGTGCAAACTTTCCTGAAGGGATATATAAAGAAGCATATACTTTTAATTCAGAAGGAAAAATAATCAAAATTGAAAATTACAGAAAAAGACCTAATTTCAATGATTTTGAATTTTATGACTTCACATATCAATATGATAATCAAGGCAGAACAAAAGGTTTTACAAATCGTGAAGGATTTTATGTACCCGATAATGATTTTTATTCTGTTGAAGATATACTTTTAGGCAGTTATTCATATTTTAATGATGTAAACAACCCCTTCTTTAAAGCAACCTCTCCCATTTATATCAATGCAATCTTAGCACCTGAGTTATTCAACAAGGGTATGTTTAGAAATGGCTTAATAGGCACTGCTGAAGAATCATTTTTATCTGAATATGGCTGGGCATATGATGTAACGTATAAAGAATACGTATTAATTAGAGAGGAAAACTTGACGGTACAACCAAACAAACTCCCTCAAAGTGGTTATGTAGGTTTAAACGCTAGAAAATTTGAATTTACTTACGAAGAATAATAAATGGAAAGCATACAAGCAACAAAACAGCGGTTCGGGATTATTGGGGATGACCCAAAACTAAACCGCGCCATAGAAAAAGCCATCCAGGTAGCACCGACTGATATTTCGGTTTTGGTGACCGGTGAAAGTGGTGTGGGTAAAGAAAGCATCCCTAAAATAATTCACGCGCTTTCACATAGAAAACACGGAAAATACATTGCCGTAAACTGTGGTGCTATTCCAGAGGGAACGATAGACAGCGAATTATTTGGTCACGAAAAAGGAGCGTTTACAGGTGCAACATCAACCCGAAGTGGTTATTTTGAAGTAGCCGATGGCGGTACCATTTTTTTAGATGAAGTAGGCGAACTTCCATTGCCAACTCAAGTACGATTGTTACGGGTTTTGGAAAACGGTGAGTTTTTAAAAGTTGGTTCTTCCAAAATACAAAAGACCGATGTACGTATTGTAGCTGCCACCAATGTGAAAATGGCCGAAGCCATTCAAAAGGAAAAGTTTAGGGAAGATCTTTACTATCGTTTAAGTACGGTAGAAATAAACATTCCGCCGCTTCGCGAACGTAAAGAAGACATTCACTTGTTGTTCAGAAAATTTGCGTCCGACTTTGCTCAAAAATATAAAATGCCTACAGTTCGTTTAGATGATGACGCTGTACAGTTGTTACTAAAATACAGGTGGGGCGGTAATATTAGACAACTTCGAAATATAGCTGAACAAATTTCGGTTTTAGAACAAGAACGTTCAATCTCGTACGAAACGCTAAAAAACTACCTACCAGATGTAGGCAGTAATCTACCAGCTGTAATTAGCAATAAAAAACAGGAAAGCAGTTTCAGCAATGAGCGCGAAATATTATACAAAGTATTGTTCGATATGCAGCGCGATGTGAACGACCTTAAAAAATTGACGTTGGAACTTATGAAAAGTGGTAATGCCAGCAAAGTAAAAGAAGAAAACTCATCGCTGATTAATAAAATTTATGATGAAGACAACAACCACGAAGAACATTTGGCTTCCATTGTTGAAGATGATGAGGAAAACGCTTCAGATGTAGAGGTGTTAGGAATTCCTTCTAACGCTTCAGAAAACGATTCCGAAGAAAATAAAAGGAGCGATAAATATGATTTTGCCGAAGAAATTCAGGAAGAAGAAAGTCTTTCGCTTCAAGACAAAGAGTTGGAGCTCATTAAAAAATCCTTGGAAAAATACGGTGGAAAACGAAAAGACGCTGCTGAAGAATTGGGGATTTCAGAACGCACCCTTTACCGTAAAATAAAGCAATACAACTTATAATCGTAGCAATAGTTCAGAATAGATGGAAAAAGTAAGAAATATTTTATCAATATTTATTGTTGCGATTTTGTTGCAAGGTTGTGGGGCCTACTCGTTTACTGGTGCCGATATTGATTATTCGCAAACCAAAACCTTTCAAGTAAACCTTTTTCAAAACAACGCACCAATTGTTGAGCCGGGTATTGCCCGTGATTTTACCATTCAATTACAAGATTTGTTGTTAAACCAAACGAGTTTAGATTTGGTTAACAATAATGGCGATTTAGTGTACGAAGGCGAAATTGTGGAGTACTACATCGCCCCTATCACAGCGACTTCGCAAAGCACTGCAGCGCAAAACCGACTAACGGTTGCAGTTAATGTTCGTTTCTATAACTCTAATGACGAAGAAAAAGATTTTGAACAACGGTTCTCTTTTTACTTTGATTATGACGGCGCTGCCCAATTAACCGGAACAGCGCTTGACGATGCTCTAAACGTTATTTTTGAACGTATTACGCAAGATATTTTTAACAAATCGCTCGCAAACTGGTAATATTTTGAACACTAAAACCTATACCGATTTACTTTCCAAACCTCAGCGCTTAGACAAAGAGGCTATGGAGCAATTAGATACGGTAATTAAAAAATACCCTTATTTTCAGAGCGCTCGGGCATTGCAATTAAAAGCACTTAAAAGCCAAAACAGTTTTTTGTACAACGATGCTTTAAAGGTTACGGCAGCTTATACCACAGACCGTGATATTTTGTTTGAGTTTATAACTTCGGAAACATTTGCTCAAAATGAAATTTCGCAGTTAATTCAGCAGCATGATTCTTCAGTAAATGAAATTGAAGTAGTTTCAGAAAATATTTCAGAACAAACAACTATTGAGCTTGACAACCAGATGAAGGCGGAAATGAAAAAGGCTGAAGCTATTTTAAATCCAGACTTGTTTGAACGGAAACAAGAATCTGTAGAAAAATTAGCCGATCCTACTTTAGAAGATGAAAAAAAGGTTTCTAAAACTGAAGCAGAAGAAACGCTGGAAATAGACAAACCCCTTGATTTTACTAAAAAAGACACACATTCTTTTAGTGAATGGTTAAAATTGACAAAAGCAAATCCAATTGACCGTTCTACCACCGAAAAAGCACCTACTCAATCAGCTGAAGAGAAAGAAGCTTTTTCAGAAGAAATTGATCAAGAAAATCGTTCTTCAGATCAAGAACGCAAGTTTAAAATGATTGAAAAGTTCATTCAGGAAAAACCAAAAATTAAACCTGCCGAACAACAAACGACCAAAGCAGATTTAGCAAAGCCCTATATACAGACGCCAGACGCCTTAATGACAGAGACATTGGCAAAAGTTTATTTGCAACAAAAAAATTATAAAAAGGCCATACAAGCATATAAAATATTAATTTTGAAAAATCCCGAAAAAAGTGGTTTCTTTGCAGACCAAATTCGTGCAATCGAAAAAATAATAGACACACAATAATATGAGTACGTTTACAATATTCTTAGTTTTAATCATTTTTGTCGCCTTTTTATTGGTGGTAGTAGTAATGGTACAAAATCCTAAAGGAGGCGGATTGTCATCTACCTTTGGAGGTGGCGGAGGCCAGCAAATGGGTGGTGTTAAAAAAACAACCGACTTTTTAGACAAGAGTACATGGACATTAGCCATTGTACTGTTAGCTTTAATCCTATTAAGCAACATCCCAATTATGGGAGGAAGTGGTGCTGTACCAACAGACACCTTTGGTGATGAAGCCATTGAAACCCCAATGTTAGATCCAACAGATACAGATAGTAGCACGGATACTACAGGACAAGGAAACTAAAAACGTTTCTTTTTAAAACATTCTAAATGCCAGCTTGTCATAAGCTGGCATTTTTTGTTTCAATGTGTCAGTTTAAAGGCAGTGGCACAATTTCTGCCTATTAGAAGATGACTTAAAAAATTAATATTAATAATATAAAATATAATTGAAAATGGCAGTAAAGATTCAACCACTTTCAGATCGCGTTTTGGTAGCCCCACAAGAAGCAGAAACTAAAACCGCAAGCGGAATTATCATTCCAGACTCAGCTAAAGAAAAGCCACAAAAAGGAACTGTGGTAGCAGTAGGAAAAGGTAAAAAAGACCATGAAATGACTGTTAAAAACGGAGATACTGTTTTATACGGAAAATACTCTGGCACCGAATTAAAATTTGAAGGTAAAGATTACCTAATCATGCGTGAGGATGACATTCTTGCAATTATTTAATAGCTATCGGCAATAGGCTATAAGCAATGAGAGATTTTAAAAAATACGATATTTGGAAATTAAGTCATAAATTGACTCTTGATATCTATAAAATCTCAAATGATTTTCAGAAGGAAGAAACATATGGACTCACTTCTCAAATAAGAAGAGCTTCTTCTTCAATTCCAACAAATATTAGCGAAGGATGTGGTAGAAGTAGTGATTCAGATTTCAACCGGTTTTTAACCATTGCAATAGCTTCAGCTTGTGAAACAGAATATTTACTCATTTTATCAAAAGACTTAAAATATATTACTATTGAAAAGTTTAATGAGCTAAATTCTGAAGTAAATACCGTTAAGAAAAAAAATTACACATTAAAACAAAAATTAGTTTAACAAACTTTATGTTTCGGCATATCGCTAAAAGCATAAAGCATAAAGCATTTTGAAATGGCAAAAGATATAAAATTTGATGTAGAAGCACGTGACGCAATTAAGCGTGGTGTAGATGCATTAGCAAACGCAGTAAAAGTAACATTAGGACCAAAAGGTCGTAACGTAATAATTAGTAAATCATTTGGCGCACCACAAGTAACTAAAGATGGTGTATCAGTAGCGAAAGAAATTGAGCTAGAGGATGCCCTTGAAAATATGGGAGCTCAAATGGTAAAAGAAGTAGCCTCAAAAACCAATGACCTTGCAGGTGATGGTACAACAACCGCAACTGTTTTAGCACAAGCTATCGTAAAAGAAGGACTTAAAAACGTTGCTGCCGGTGCAAACCCAATGGAACTTAAAAAAGGAATTGACAAAGCAGTTGAAGCAATTGTTGCAGATCTTGAGAAACAAACCACTAAAGTTGGTAATTCTTCAGATAAAATAAAGCAAGTTGCATCTATTTCGGCTAACAACGATGAGCAAATTGGTGACTTAATCGCCAAAGCTTTCGGTAAAGTTGGTAAAGAAGGTGTAATCACTGTTGAAGAAGCAAAAGGAACTGAAACTTATGTTGACGTTGTAGAAGGAATGCAGTTTGATCGTGGTTTCTTGTCACCTTACTTTGTAACCGACAGCGAAAAAATGCAAACGGAATTGGAAAACCCAATGATTCTTCTTTTCGATAAGAAAATCACAAACATGAAGGATTTACTTCCTGTATTAGAACCTGTTGCGCAACAAGGAAAGCCGCTATTAATCATTGCTGAAGATGTAGAAGGCGAAGCATTAGCTACTTTAGTAGTGAATAAATTGCGCGGAAGTCTTAAAATCGCTGCTGTTAAAGCACCAGGATTTGGAGACCGCAGAAAAGCAATGTTAGAAGACATCGCAATATTAACTGGAGGAACTGTAATTAGCGAAGAACGTGGTTTCACACTTGAAAACGCTACAGTTGATATGTTAGGTTCTGCCGAGAACGTAACAATCGATAAAGACAACACAACAATTGTAAATGGTGCCGGAAACAAAAGCGACATCAAAGCAAGAGTTGGTCAAATAAAAGCTCAGATTGAAACGACAACAAGTGACTACGACAAAGAAAAACTACAAGAACGTTTGGCTAAATTAGCTGGCGGTGTAGCTGTATTGTACGTAGGTGCTGCTTCTGAGGTTGAAATGAAAGAGAAAAAAGACCGCGTAGATGATGCACTTCACGCAACTCGTGCGGCTGTGGAAGAAGGTATTGTTGCCGGAGGTGGTGTAGCGTTTGTTCGCGCACTTAAAAAACTTGAAAAACTAACTACGGAAACGTTAGACGAGTCAACGGGTATTCAAATAGTAGCTAAAGCTATTGAAGCTCCATTACGTACTATTGTTGAAAATGCTGGAGGTGAAGGTTCTGTAGTGATTAACAAAGTACTTGAAGGAAAGAAAAACTTTGGGTACGATGCTAAAAGCGAAGCGTATGTAGATATGTTGAAAGCTGGGATAATTGACCCTAAAAAAGTAACGCGTATCGCATTAGAAAATGCTGCTTCTGTAGCTGGAATGATCTTGACTACCGAATGTGCATTAGTCGATATCAAGGAAGATAACGACGGCGGTGGCGGAATGCCTCCAATGGGCGGCGGAATGCCAGGTATGATGTAATGACGAAAGTCATTTATAATAAAAGGCCTTCAGTTTAAAACCGAAGGCCTTTCTCTTTTTTCTATATTCTCTACTCTGTTTTTCCTCTTCTTAAAAATAAAAACCACCTTTTTTAAGGGTGGTCTCTCCTCATTAAGTTTTAATATAAAGGTTTATTCGAAATAAACCATCCACAAATTACTTCTTCTTAGCAGCAGTCTGTGGTGCCTTTTTAGCCTGTTGTTTAGGCTGTGCCTTTGCAGGCATTGGCTTACTGTTTGACTTTTGTTGTCCCATAATATTCTAATTTAAGAACGTAGTAAATGTACAATGGAAATTGATTGCTTGTATGTCGTTAGCTAAAATTTAACTAAAGATTTTTGTAGTATTTTTCTAGTTAAAAAAGCAATGAATTATTTTTCTATTGAAGAGTTTTTCTTTTCATAAATAACCAAACTGCTGGCCAAGTAATTTAGAATATAAAGACTCTCGCCTCGAAGGTAAACATCTGACGGGCTACTAACATCTTTTGAAAGTTCCTGAATCAATTTTCCTTTGTGGTCATACACCAAAACCCTATTGTTTTCAAAATCGGTTACAAATAGCTCCTTTTCTGAAACATAAAGACCCATCGCAACATTGATATTTTCTTTCTCACCAATCGTGTTAAGCAACTTTCCTTCTTTATCATAAACCTGCACCCGATTGTTGTAACCATCGGCAACCCAAATGGTATCTTTGGTGATTTGCACATCTGTTGGTTGGTTAAGCGCATCATTCTTTGCAGCATTTTTACCTATATGAAGCCAGTTTTTACCATCATTCGTAAAAACCACTTGATTCCCTTTAAAATAGGAAACTGCCATTTGGTTTTCAAACACTGAAACACCAGAAGGTCCAGCTAACGAATCACTCACGGGTATAATAGATCGATCTACACCTGAAGTAATCCTAACCTGATTTGCGTTAAATTCTGGCACAAACAAATATTTACCATCTGTAGCTATGTGCATAGGGCGTTTAAAGGAGTCTAAGATTCGTATCGAGTCGTTATTTTCGGCAATCGACACAATCCGGTTGCCAACACCGTCGCTTACCCACAGTGTGTTACTTATTTCTGCAATACCCATAGGGCTCACTCCCTCTAGCTTAACAGTTTTAAAATGTTGCCAACCAACTTTATTTTCATTTTTAGGGTTTGAGCACGCTATTATACTAAACGCTATAAATAACGCTGCGATCGTTTTTCTCATAAATTGTTTTTTCTGAAAAATTTCAAATATGCTTTAGGAAGTCTATCCCAAAAAATTACCTGTAAGATTAAATTCTTTTATTGTATTTCTGCATCTACCCGTCCGCATTTTAGCATTTTATCACCAAAATATGGATTCATGATATCTTCACTCTCACTTAGCCAATATGCACCTTTATTGTTAAATGCCATTGGACAATACTGTTTATAGATTGTTCCAGAAGACAAAGCATCTTCCATCATCTTTTCAACTTCAGTAGTAACAGCTACAAAAGCAGTGCGTTGTTCTTTAATATCATTGCTTTCTACAATATTTTGAGCAGCTTGTAACGCTACATTTTCCACGCCTACATTAGCAAAAGCAGTCATTAAGTTTGATGCTTCTTGAGATGCTTTTTCAGCATTTGTATTTACTAATGCTGTTTTTAATTGTATGTATTGTTTAAATACACCAGCTATTTTTTCATCTTTAAATTCGGCATCGGTTTTATCTGCTGTGTAAATTTTACTTTCAGCTTTTGTATCTACCGTTTTAATTTCGGGTTCGGTTTTTTTCTTATTATCTGCGCAAGATATCATTGTGATTACTACTAATAATACGGAAAGAAATACGTGTTTTTTCATAACTATTTTGTTCAAATTTAATTTTGTTCAAAGATACAAAATTGCTTTATGCTTTTCTCTGAAAATAGAATGCAGGTAACAATATTAGTAAAAATAATGGTTGAATTAAAAAACGGCGTACATAGAAAAGTGTCAGGTAATTGCCTTCTTCATAATTAAATAGTAGTATTAGATAAACAGTTGTAAGTACACAGAACAAAATAGAATATAGAATAACCGATAATTTTAAAACATCCCATTTTTTTAGAACCACCCAAAGTATCACTAAAGAAAAACAAGTATTTAATAAATACCTGAAGCTTATACTCAGTACCAATTTATAAGTATTGAAACTTGGAAGTGTTTGATTGGCATAATCTGATTTAAAGAAACCGATAAGCGGATCGTAAAAAAGTTCTTCTTCAAAAAAACGAACGCCTACCAAAGCCACTAGCGCTGCTAATACAATTAGGATAGCGACTATTCTATTCATGGTTTTTCTTAGGTTTCAGGTTAAGGCTGCGCACCCAAAATAACCATAGTAGAAAAACCATTCCGTAAATAATGGCGGGAAAAACTATCTGGTGTAAAAATTCGGTATACTCGGGATAATGGTATAAAGCAATGGTCAATAAGGCAATTCGTAAAATATTTACGGCATAAATTAAAGCCACGCCTCCTAAAATATAAAGTGCTGTTTTTTTAATTCCTTCAGCAAATGAAACAATGAAAGCTACAAATAGTATCATAATACTTATAGCATTACAACCTTCTACAATACGGGCCAAAAAATTGTCATTTATATACAAGCCCATAAAAGGCTCTGTTTGGTCAGGTTTTACCGCTCCATTATACCCAAAGGCCTGTATTACTTCATTGCTTTGCTTTGCAGCTAGGTTGGTAAAGAAGTCTGGATAGTACGTTCCTATTTGAGAATACTTTAAATATAAAGAATATAGAAATGTTAAAAACAAATAGGTGCCCAAAAACAAGATTATAAACCTAATAACCGCCTTATATTTTAGAAATAGATTTTTCAAAAAAAATAAAATTTTAACAAAAATACAGCATTTGTGTTTGGCGTTTGTAACGGTTTTGAAATACTTTTACCCAAAACAAATAATTATGCCTTTTGATGTTCTAAAACCCAAAGTAACTACAATTTTAGCAAACGACAAGGAACCTGCAAAACAACGTCTTACCGAAGTTTGTGAATTATTGCAAACCACATTGGGCTATTATGATTGGGTAGGGTTTTATTTTGCCAACCACGAGCAGAAAACCTTACATTTAGAAGCATTTGCAGGCGAACCTACAGACCATACGGTGATACCATTTGGCAAAGGAATTTGTGGCCAAGTAGCTGAAAGCAACGCCAACTTTGTAGTAGCCGATGTAAAAGCACAAAACAATTATATAGCTTGTAGCATGTACGTGAAAGCTGAAATTGTAATCCCACTTTTTAAAGACGGAAAAAACATTGGTCAAATTGACATCGACTCTCACACAGAAGATCCATTCTCCCCAGAAGACGAACGTTTTTTAGAATGGGTAAACCAGCAAGTTTCTGAAATACTTTAAAAGCTCAGGCTTAGTAGGGTTTTAATTGAAGTAATTTAAAGTTTTATTTAAATTACCTACCTTCTACATTCCCGTTCTAATCGCTTCTACCGGATCCAGCTTTGATGCTGAAATTGCAGGAAGTATCCCTGAAATAAGCCCAATTACTGCTGAAATGGCTGTACCAACAAACATATTCCAAGGTGATAATACAAATTCAAAATCCCCGGTGAATTGTGAAGCTAGAATGGAGACTATAAAAACCAAGAAAAGCCCTATTAATCCTCCAATTATTGCCAAGATAACCGCTTCGAACAAGAACTGTAGTAAGATAAAACGGTTTTTTGCCCCTAATGACTTCTGAATCCCAATTAAATTAGTCCGTTCTTTTACACTCACAAACATAATATTGGCAATACCAAAACCACCTACCAAAAGTGAGAACCCACTAATAACCAAGCCAATTAAGTTCATCTGGCCTGTTATGTTATCGATAAGATCGGCGAAGCCTTGTAATTGATTCACAAAAAAAGTACTTACATCATCGGGCTTCAACCCTCTTTTTAAACGGAGTTTTTGCTCTAGAATAGCAATAAACTCTTCATTGTCTATATCTTTTTCGGGTTTAATGACAATTTGAGGAAATGTGTTCTTATTATTATCACCATACATACGCCGTACAATATTCACGGGCATCCAAACCGAGGTATCTTTTGAGCCGCCAAACAATCCTGCGCCTTCTTTTTCAAGAACGCCAATTACCGTGAATTTACGACCATAGACCCGAACTTGTTTGCCTATGGCACGCTCGCTTCCGTTAAATAATTTTTGTGCAATTTCATACCCTATAACCAAAACCGGAGACCCACTATTTGATTCTGCCCCATTGAAAAATCGCCCAGAATCTAATTGTAATGCTTCAATAAAATAATAACTATCTGTTACTGCGCCTATAGGCACATCACTTACTTGATTGTCTCCGTATTTTATATTTTCATTTGGAACATTTAAAGTGTAAGTGGCATAATCAAGATTGGGAACATTACTTTCTAAATACTGGTATTCTTCATAGGTAACCATAGGAAACTGGGCCCTTTTCCATCGAGGTACATCGGTAGGGCCAAATGAAAAGTGTGATAATATTATTGTATTAACATCTAAAGAACTGATGTTCCCTTCGATTTCTTTTTTCAAAGAGTCCACCGCAGCTAAAACAGCAATTATGGAAAATATACCAATGGTAACCCCTACTAACGACAAAAATGTCCTTAGTTTATTGTTCTTTAACGCATTGACGGCAAAACCAAAACTCTCTTTTAAAACACGTAAGTAAACCAGCATTCTTTTCTTAGAAATTAATTAGTAAAAGTGTACAAACCTTCCATTTAGTATTAAAACAAAACCCAAATACTTTAAAAATACAAGGTATCAAAATAATTCAAAAAAATATTCATTAACATAGGACGGTTTCTACAACATATTGTTACAATTTTATATGTAATTATGTACTTTTGCCCCTTAAATTTCAATCCATGGGCGACACAAAAAAAATCACTTCTGCATTAATTTCAGTATTTCATAAAGATGGGCTGGCTCCTATTGTTAAGCAACTTGACAAATTAGGCGTAACCATCTACTCTACCGGAGGAACACAAAAATTTATTAATGATTTGGGAGTAGATGTCATTCCTGTTGAAGAGGTAACCGATTACCCTTCTATTTTAGGTGGCCGGGTTAAAACATTACACCCAAAAGTCTTTGGCGGTATTTTAAACCGACAAGATAATGATAGTGACGTGGCCGAAATGGAAGAATACAACATTCCGCAGTTGGATTTGGTCATTGTAGATTTATATCCTTTTGAAAAAACTGTCGCTTCAGGTGCTTCGGAACAAGATATTATCGAGAAAATTGATATTGGCGGAATTTCTTTAATTCGCGCAGCCGCTAAAAACTTTAAGGATACACTTTGTGTTTCTTCTATGGAAGATTATGAAGAAGTATTGGAAATCATTTCAGAAAATGAAGGTTCTATTTCATTGAACGATAGAAAGAAATTTGCTGCAAAAGCCTTTAATGTTTCATCGCATTACGATTCAGCAATTTTTAATTATTTCAATGCTGAAACAGCTATTACATCACTTAAAATAAGTGAAACAAAAGGTAAAGAGCTTCGCTACGGTGAAAACCCACACCAAAAAGGATTTTTCTTTGGCGATTTCGATGCAATGTTCGACAAATTACACGGTAAAGAATTAAGCTACAACAATTTGCTAGATGTAGATGCCGCAGTAAATTTAATGGCCGAGTTTACAAATGAAGCTCCAACCTTTGCGGTTTTAAAACACAACAACGCCTGCGGAATTGCGCAACGAGACACTGTGAAAGAAGCATATCTAGATGCCTTGGCCGGTGATCCAGTTTCAGCTTTTGGAGGGATTTTAATCAGTAATAGTGAAATTGATGAAACTACAGCTGAAGAAATTCATAAACTATTTTGTGAAGTAGTTATCGCACCTTCTTTTTCAGAAAAAGCATTAGAAATTCTGAAAGGAAAAAAGAATAGAATTTTATTAGTTCAGAAAGAAGCCAAACTACCTACAACCCAGGTGAGAACTAGTCTTAACGGTTATTTGGTTCAAGACAAGGACAATAAAACAGATTCTAAAGAAGAATTAACCTACAAGACCAACAATAAACCAACCGATAACGAGTTAGAAGACCTGATGTTTGCTTCAAAAATATGCAAACACACCAAAAGCAACACAATTGTTTTGGCCAAAAACAAACAGTTGTGTGCAAGTGGAACCGGACAGACATCTCGTGTAGATGCTTTGCGCCAAGCCATTGAAAAAGCCAAAAGTTTTGAGTTTAATTTAGACGGAGCCGTTATGGCCAGTGATGCTTTTTTCCCGTTTCCAGATTGTGTAGAGATAGCAGACAATGCAGGAATAACAAGCGTGATACAACCTGGAGGCTCCATAAAGGACGAGCTTAGCATTGATTATTGCAACGAAAATGAAATATCTATGGTATTTACCGGCACACGTCATTTTAAACACTAAAAATGTTACATTTGTGAATAGCAGTAGCTTATCACGTATAATTTCAATACCACCAAAATAAAATATGGGATTTTTTGATTTCTTAACGGAAGAAATAGCCATCGATTTAGGGACCGCAAACACCCTTATCATTCACAACGACAAGGTTGTTGTAGATGCACCTTCCATTGTTGCACGCGACCGTTCTACGGGAAAAATTATTGCCGTTGGGCGCGAAGCCAGTATGATGCAAGGTAAAACGCACGAAAACATTAAAACAATACGCCCACTTAAAGATGGTGTAATTGCAGATTTTGATGCCAGTGAAAAAATGATCAATATGTTCATTAAGGATATTCCGGCATTAAAGAAAAAATGGCTCACGCCTTCCTTGCGTATGGTTATTTGCATTCCCAGTGGAATTACCGAGGTGGAAATGCGTGCTGTAAAAGAAAGCGCTGAGCGTGTAAATGGGAAAGAGGTTTACCTTATTCACGAACCTATGGCAGCTGCGATTGGTATTGGCGTGGATATTATGCAACCCAAAGGAAATATGGTGGTTGATATAGGAGGTGGTACTACTGAAATTGCCGTGATTGCCTTAGGTGGAATTGTTTGCGATAAATCTATAAAAATTGCAGGTGATGTATTTACAAATGATATTATCTATTACATGCGAACCCAACATAACCTATATGTAGGAGAGCGTACTGCTGAAAAAATTAAAATCCAAATAGGTGCTGCTACCGAAGATCTTGAATTGCCACCAGAAGAAATGTCGGTTCAAGGACGAGATTTACTTACTGGTAAACCAAAACAAGTACAGACTTCGTTTAGGGAAATAGCAAAAGCACTGGATAAATCTATTCTTCGTATTGAAGATGCTGTAATGGAAACGTTATCACAAACCCCTCCAGAATTAGCTGCCGATATTTACAACACAGGTATCTATTTAGCTGGTGGTGGTTCTATGCTTCGGGGCCTTGACAAACGATTGTCTCAAAAAACAGATCTTCCTGTTTATATTGCTGAAGACCCGTTAAGAGCTGTTGTTCGTGGTACTGGTATTTGCTTAAAAAACCTAAACAAGTATAAAAGTGTATTGATAAAATAGGAATTAATTAATCATGCAACAGATTATCTTTTTCTTTATACGGAATAAAAATTTCCTGTTGTTTGGCCTTTTGTTCCTTATTTCAGTTTATCTAACTGTACAGACCCATTCGTATCATAATGGAAAGTACGTTAGTTCTGCTAACTTTTTAAGCGGGAATGTTTTTAGTGCCAAAAGTAATGTTACTGGCTATTTTGGGCTTGAAGATGAAAACAAACGCTTAACACAAGAAAATATCCGCCTTCGAAAGCAACTGGAAAATTTAAAAAGCATTGCTAACCCTTCAACATTAGATAGCACCATACTTCCTTCTGGATATGTTTTTAGAAATGCTCGTATTATTAACAACACATATTCTAAGTCAAAAAATTACTTAACACTCAAAAAAGGCAAGAAAGACAGTATAAAAATTGATATGGGGGTGATTTCTTCACAAGGAATTATAGGTATTGTTAATGCTACTTCAGAAAATTTTTCAACTGTACAATCCATTTTGAACACGGAAAGCCAAATTAATGCTCGGTTAAAAGAATCAAATCACTTTGGGACGTTAACCTGGGACACAAAAAACCCGAATAGGGTTCAGTTAATCGACATTCCAAGGTTGGCTCCAGTTACAGTTGGAGACACAATCATTACTGGCGGTAAGTCAACTATTTTTCCAGAAGGCATTTTAATAGGAACTATTGAAGAATTTAACTTAGATGGTGATGCTAATTATTACGATCTTCAAATTAAGTTGTTTAATGACATGACAAGCCTGAAACATGTCTATGTAATTGAAAACACAAACAAGGAAGAAATATTACAACTGGAAAACGAAGTAGAACATGCAGAATAATGCTATTTTAATAAATGCTTTTCGGTTTATATTGCTTGTTTTTCTTCAGGTATTGCTTTTAAACCACATTAATTTTTTGGGGTATATTAACCCGTATGTATACATCCTTTTTATTTTGCTTTTTCCGCTCAACGGAAATAAAGGGTTACTGATTTTTTTAAGTTTTTTGTTGGGCTTTTCTATTGATATATTTGGTGACTCTGGAGGTGTTCACGCAGCCGCTTCGGTATTTATTGCTTACATACGGCCTTGGATACTTAAGTTCTCTTTCGGGATAAGTTATGAGCATAATAATATAAAGCTTTATAAAACCTCGTTAGCGCAACAATTCACCTATATTGTGATGATGGTTTTTTTGCATCATATTATCCTATTTACCCTTGAAATTTTTAACCTCTCGCACATACTTTTAATTGTAAAATCCACGTTATTTTCAGGAATATTTAGTATAATACTATTAATGAGTATTTTAATCTTATTTAGCCGAAAAAACTAGCAAGCTATATAACTGTAATTTTTAGAATTTAAACCAAGCTTATCCCCCACATGCGTAAAATTTTATTACTTGTCATTGTCTTGATTACCGGAGTGGTTTTCGCTGGGCGCTTGTTTTATTTACAGGTGTACGATACTTCTTTTCAGCAATTATCACAAAACAATGCCGTAAAAGTATTGTATGACTATCCCCAGCGAGGCTATATATTTGATCGTAATGGAGAGCTATTGGTTTCTAACCAACCCTCCTATGATGTAATGGTTATCCCCAGAGAAGTAAAACCATTAGACACAACCGAATTCTGTAAACTTTTAAAAATTACCGAAGGGAGATTCGATACTATTTTAAATAAAGCCCGGGTGTATTCCCCTAGGCTGCCTTCAGTAGTTATCCCGCAGTTAACAAAAGCTGAGTATGCTTTCCTTTCAGAAAAAATGTATAAATATGAAGGATTTTATATTCAGAAAAGATCATTACGCGATTACCAGGTAAAGCATTCAGCAAACGTATTAGGCTACATTGCCGAAGTCAATAAACGTATTATAAAAGAAAACCCTTATTATCAAATGGGAGAACTCATAGGTAAACAAGGTGTAGAACTTCAGTACGAAGATTTATTGCGCGGGGTAAAAGGAGTTAAATACATCCAGAAAGACAGGTTTAATAGAGACATAGGCCCATTTAACAACGGTATTTTTGATAAGCTTCCACAAAAAGGAAAAGACCTGCAGCTAACTATAGATTCTGAATTGCAAAAATATGGTGAAGAATTAATGGTCAACAAACGTGGAGGCATTGTTGCCATTGAACCAAAAACTGGTGAAATTTTAAGCTTGGTCACGGCACCAAATTATGATCCAGGTTTATTAGTGGGTAGAGAACGTTCAGAAAACTTTACAAGACTTTGGTACGATACCATTGCAAAACCTCTTTTTGATCGTGGCTTACAAGGAGAATACCCTCCAGGATCACCCTTTAAAACACTCACCGCTTTAATAGGGATGCAAGAAAATGTAATTGATACCAAGGAAAGGATTTCTTGCCACGGCGGCTATCATTACGGAAGGGGAAGAAAATTGGGATGTCACCATCATCCTAGTCCCTTATCTATGGTAGGCGGTATCGCTAATTCCTGCAATGCTTATTTTTGTACGGTTTATAGACGCACGATTGAAAAATACCCAACTCCCCAAAAAGGGATGGATACGTGGGAAAACCATTTAGAAAGCTTTGGCTTGGGTCACTATTTAGGATACGATTTACCCAGTGGCCGACCTGGAAAAATTCCCGATGCAGAAACTTATAACCGAATGTATCCCGAAAACAATTGGTATGCTACTGCCACAATTTCAAATGCAATTGGTCAAGGTGAAGTGTTAATGACACCCATACAAATGGCTAATTTTACAGCAACTATCGCCAACAGAGGTTGGTATTATACCCCTCACGTTATAAAGGGCATAGAAGATACCGATACTATACCGAAAGAATATACTAAAAAACATATCACAACCATTGATTCACAATATTTTGAACCTGTGATAGAAGGGATGCATGAAGTATACACTCGTGGTACGGCCTCCTACATAAGAATTCCGGATATTGAGATATGTGGAAAAACAGGCACAGCAGAAAATTTTATTCGGATAGATGGTAAACGCATGCAATTGACCGACCATTCTATATTTGTTGCTTTTGCACCCAAAGATGACCCGAAAATTGCTATTGCTGTTTTTGTTGAAAACGGTTATTGGGGTTCTAGATGGGCAGGTAGAATTGCCGGGTTGATGATAGAAAAATATATTAAAGGTGAAATTACTAGAAAAGACATGGAAAATTTCGTGTTAAATGGTAGCTTAGAAGAAGAGTATGCAAAACCATACAGTGGAGAACCTTTTAAAATAAATCGATAATGGCGGCAGGCAAAGGACTGGTAAAGTTAGACTGGCTTACTATATTTTTATACTTCGCACTGGTTGCCATTGGCTGGATGAACATTTATTCAGCTTCGTTGGACGATAGCGCAACCACATTCTGGGATTTTGACCAAATCTACACCAAGCAATTACTTTGGATTTTTCTAAGTGTTGTTTTAATCATCTTTATTTTAGCAATAGAAGCAAAATTTTACGAACGCTTTTCAAGTGTTATCTACTTAGTTTCGTTGCTTTCCTTACTAGGACTCTTTCTGTTTGGTAAAACAATCTCTGGCGCAACCTCTTGGTATTCTTTCGGAGGGATAAGCCTTCAACCTAGTGAATTTGCAAAAGCTGCAACAGCATTAGCATTATCTAAATATTTAACTGATATACAAACGGATTTAAATCAATTTAAAGATCAGCTAAAAGCGTTTTTAATCATTGCATTACCAGCCATTTTTATTATTCCACAGCCCGATCCAGGAAGCGCCCTTATTTATGCAGCCTTTGTTTTTCCTTTGTACAGGGAAGGCTTGCACTTTGTATATCTTTTATTAGGCTTTTTTGCAGCTGCTTTATTTATTTCAACCTTGGCTTTTGGTACATTTTGGGTAATTTTAGCTGTTGTGCTGATTGCCGGATTTTTATTTTTCAGAAAAAGGAAAAAACGCCCTAACCTCTTTAAATATCTCGTTATTGTAGTTGCGTGTATTGGCTTTTCTTTTTCGGTAAGTTATATTTTCAATAACATTTTTGAACAACGCCATAGAGATCGTTTTAACATTGTATTAGGCAAAGAAATTGACTCTAAAGGAATTGGGTATAACACCAACCAAAGTGAAATTGCCATCGGTAGTGGTAGGTGGCTTGGTAAAGGCTGGACCGAAGGGACACAAACCAAAGGGAAGTTTGTACCCGAACAACACACAGATTACATTTTTAGTACTGTAGGCGAAGAATGGGGCTTTCTAGGCAGTATGCTGGTTGTCTTGCTTTTTGTTGGGCTCATTGTTCGGGTTTTGTTTTTAGCTGAACGACAGAAAAATTCATTTAGCCGAGTTTACGGTTATAGTGTGGCTGCTATTTTATTTTTTCACTTTTTTGTGAACATTGGGATGGTTACTGGCCTATTTCCTACCGTAGGGATACCACTGCCTTTTTTCAGTTATGGAGGTTCGGGATTATGGGGCTTTACTATTCTTCTGTTTATTTTTATTAGACTCGATGGTGCAAATTCCTATTACGGAATTTAATTTTTGCTCCAATCGTTTAGGTTAAAAGTAGCCTCTAATTTATCTTCTATTGAATCGGGTAGTTTTGGAAAAAAATCAATTCCTGTTTGTCTTTCTACCTCGTCTATTGAAACAACATAATCATAAAACGATTTATTCGTTGCTTTATTTGGGATTAGAAAAGCTATTGCTTTGTGCTTCCCTTTTGAAATATCAACCAAAATTTTATAGAAAACATCTGGCACGGAAACATTTTCATCACCAATAGTATTTAATCCATCTTTTAAAACGCCACCAGTAACCACATATACCCCATCGTACTTTTTTGCCCAATAGCGTGTTTTTTGTTCCAGACGATTCCAAATACCAGCATTAAAATCGTGGTCTTGTGGGCTTATATTGCTCGTTAAAAAAGTTTCATGATATGCGTTTTTAGAAAATTCCCTATCGGCCGCTGGGATGAGATGGCCTTTATCATAACCAGAATTCTTATAGTTTCGCCAATCTGCCGATCCAGATTTAACTTCACGATCTTGAATAAAGTAAGGGCGCTTAAAGTCGTTATCAATAATTTGGTCTTTTCTAAGCTCATACGCTACCCATTCAGCCTGTTCGTGGGGTTCAGAATAGGACAAAGTAAAATACTTATGGGTTACAACAGTATTGTAAGTGGATTTTGGCAAATAGTCTTCACTAAATTCAGAATAGGTTTCAGATGTCTCTTTGGACATATCTGGATAGTCTTCATTTTGTTTTTCTATATACTTTTCAGCATAATAAAGACCAACGGTAACCAATACAACCAATAAGGGATAGAGGAGTTTTCTGTTCATATTACTTAAAGAAAGTTAAGGCAAAGATAGCTATGCTAAGTGACAACGCTCTATTGCTTCAAGGTATTAATCTGCCCTTTCAATTCTTCCATAGACTGTTGCAATTGTTTAAAGAGAGTAGTTTCGGAAGGCTCATCAACACCAAAGCTAAGCTTGCTATTTACTTGCCATAGTTCTTGTATGTTTTTTACCTCTACATTTATGGGCAGGTAATCTGAATTAAGCGAGATAAGTTTAACCTTATTGGGAGCATTTGGAATTTTCTGTAGTTTTTTAACCAATACTGAGTCGTGCAACACAACAATATAAATGCGGCTATCACTTGCTTCGGAAATATTTGAAACGGCTTTTCCCAAAACCCATTCGTTAGGTCGTATATTAGGCAGCATGCTATCCCCTTCTACTTGGAAACCTCTATACGTTGCATTACGGTATTCTGGCAAAGGAATATTAAATGCCGGCAAATTATCATACCAATCTACATCCTGAACGTTATGAGGGTATCCAGCCGCAGCTTTTTGGTTAACTAAGAGGATTGTTTCATTTTCTTGCTTATCCATCGTTAGCACCTTTGGGCTTACATTACCATTGTTCACATCGAGATATTGGTTAAAACTGTTTCCAAACAACCATAGTGGATTAATATTGAACTGATACAGTAGTTCCATTACGGCTTTACCTGACAGCTTTGTCTTTCCTCTTTCAATATCAGCTGTTGTAGATCCTATTTGTAACAATTCTGCAAAAGAATGCTGGGTATAGTTTTGTTCTTCTCGTACTTGCTTAAACCGCTTTGCTTCAATAGATATACTTTTTTCCATTTCCCGAAGATATACATAATTTGGAATATTTCCATAAGAAAACGGACTAAAACCATAAAAAATTTATAATTATTCAACAAAAAGTTTTTCAAAATTATAATAGAAATAAAAATTAAGTATTTTTGGGTATTATTAATCACTAATCACACACATTATGAAAAAAGTACTTTTATCATTTGCAGCATTAGCTTTAGTTGCATCGGTTTACTCTTGTAGAGAAACAAATGAAGAAAAAGCAGAAGATAAAATGGAGGAAATGGCTGACGACATGGAAGAATCTATGGAGGATGCTGCTGACTCTATGGAAAAAGCTGCTGAAGATACTGGCGAAGCAATGGAAAATGCAGCCGAGGAAACAGGCGAAGCAGTGGACAATGCCGCACAAGAAGTAGAAGACGAAATGGAAGGAAACGACGATATGTAATGTTTCCTTTTTTCTAAGGAAAAAGCCCACTCAAATGAGTGGGCTTTTTTTGTCAATATGACTATGGAGTCATTAAAAATAAACAAAAACAAAACGTTAATATTTTGTTAAAAATATTTTTAAACACATAACTAAATATGCTTTTTAACGTATAATTAGGTATTTTTAACCAATATTATTTCATTTAAAAATTAATTAACCTACAAATGTAAGAAAAACATATATTTATTTGACTATTAGATTTTTAAGTATTTCACTGTATGTTTGTATCAGAATTTAACTTAAAAACTATACATCATGAAAAAACTTATGTTTATTTTAGCAGTACTTGCACTTGCAGCAAGTTGTACCCCAGAATCTTTAGGAACCGATGAGCAGCAACTCAAAAAATCAGAATATCAAATTCCGCCAAACGGATAAAAAAAGAACTTATATCAATGGGGTGTTGTTAACTATTTTTTTGGTAACAACACCCTTTTTATTTTATTTCTACAAGTTTGCGCCTGTGGATTCTGAAAGTTGGGACACCATCTTTGGAACCATATCTTCAGGCGGCTTTAACAACATACAAGTTTATCTTCACGCACTCGTTACCAAACTCACTTTTGTTCTATTAACAGGTATTTGGTTTTTAACCTCGAAAAATTGGTGGCGATATGCAATATTAATTCCTTTCACCCTGTTTTTATTTCAGCTATCTGGAGTTATTAATTTTAGGTTGGACTACATTGACGAATTTGATTTTTGGTATTCACTGCCAATTATTCTCCCAATTTTAATTTTACTTGTTTATGTTTCATACGTAGCAAGCAAAAAAAGCGGAAGTTCAGATGAATTAAAACAAGAAGTGGACGACGAGATTAAAAAGTTGTTAAGCGACGATTTATAGGCAAATACCATCTTTCTCTTTTTACATAACTCTTAAAACCAAAAAAGCCTCATCATAAATGACAAGGCTTTTGTACTGAAGGCGGGACTTGAACCCCTCAAATTTGGTCTCTTTCTCTACACCTGTAAACATTACAAAACATTAACGAAATCAACTAAATACCTATAAATAGGCTCTTTTGAAGTATGCAATTAAATTGAATAATATTTAATCGTGTTGTCTAAATGTTGACTAGATGTTGACTAAGTCATATTTTTTGTTTATATTAATAGTATGGCAACAATTAAATATCTACTTCAAAGTAAATCCGAAAACGCACCAATTTATCTGAGACTTTCATTAGGTCGAAATCACACTATTAAAAGAAAAACAGGGTTAACGATTAATCCAAAAAATTGGAGTAAGGCAACTGGAAAACCAAAACAAACCTCAGCCAGAAATAAGAACACTTCTAGTGAACTTGACAAGTTATCTGCAAAAATATATAGTGATGTAAACAAAGCTTCTACTAATGGAAACACCATAAACGGAAATTGGTTACAGAGACGTATTGATATACATTTTGAACGTATAAATGAAAACAACCAAAGTGAACTTATTGTAGATGCTATACAGAGCATAATAGACACAGCAGATGTAAGAAAGAATGGCACAGGAGGTGTTGGACTTTCTAAAAGCAGAGTTAACGCTTACAAGTCCTTAAAACGCATCTTTTCAGAATACCAACACGGCAACAGCTTTAAAGTAAGGGACGTAAACGTAAGGTTTGCCAATGACTTTTTAAAATGGCTATTAAAATCGAAGCAATACTCAAAATCCTATGCATTAAAAAAAATTGCTGATCTGAAAACTGTTTGTAATAATGCAGAAAGTGAAGGAATTAAAACACATCCACAACTAAAAAATATCTCAACTGGAAAACCTAAAAATAAAACTATAATTTATTTAAGTCATTCCGAACTTGAACAGATAGCTAATTGTGATAAGATTAAAAGTGAAGCATTAAAAAATGCACTTAAGTGGTTATTACTGGGTTGTGATATAGGTCAAAGAGGTGGCGATCTTTTAAGGATTAATGAGGATAATTTTGTTACTCGAAATGGATTAGAAGTTATTGAATTAACCCAACAAAAAACAGGCAAACATATAACTATTCCTGTTCTAAAAACTACAAGGGAAATTCTAAAGACTGGTTTACCTTATAAGATCTCTATCCAGAAATTAAATGAATATTTGAAAGAAGTTTGTAAACTAGCTGAAATTAATGAAATGACAAAGGGCGGTGTTGTTGAGGTTACCAAGAAAGGAAAAGGGAACAAACACAAAAGAAAAAAATATGGTCTCTATCCAAAACACGATCTAATAACCTCTCACGTTTGCAGACGTTCATTTGCAACTAATAATTACGGAAAATTACCAACATCGCTAATAATGAGAATAACAGCCCACAGTACAGAAAAAATGTTTTTAAACTACATAGGGAAAAACCAACTAGACTACGCTCAGCAAATAGCAGACTGGCACAAATTAGAGGAACAAAAATCACAAAAAAAATCTCAGCTTAAAGTGGTAAAAAAAGCATCTAATCAATCATAAATCTAAAGACTCATAATAGTTTTTTAGTTTTATTGTTTTCTTAGTTCGTTTTATTTGATTATTTAAAACAGAATTCTTTAATACGTACTTAGCTGAAATTTTATCAATAAAAGCTATATTATTCTTTAAAGTGTTTTTTATTCTGTAAGCTGTTTTTGTACTTAACTTATAGTTTTTTGTAAGGTCTTTATAATGTATTTTATAATCATTATTTTTATACCTGTAGCATATTTGAAAATACTTACTTAGACCTATTCTTGTATTATGAAAGAAAGTATTTCTGGTTACTTCCCTTTTAAAAGCACACTTCTTACAAATCAACTCATATTTTGATCCTACATAAAAGATTTGATTGTTACACTTCGGACATATTAAGTCAATAGAATAATTAATAATAAAGAGTATTTTTCTACACCTTAATTCTTGTTTTGACATATCCATTTTAATATTTACTGTGAATAAGTACCAATATAATAAAAACTATAAAATCTTATATTATCCAACAAATCAATACAATACAATCATTTTAAATCTAGAGAACTAAAATATTTATAAAACAGAAATTGAATGTAATCGTAGACTTTCAAAAGATTGAAAACCAATCTAAGTAATTAAAATTCATTAATTATAATGACAAGTAACGACAAAACAATTCAATTCATTCAAGTAACCCCAGAGCAACTACAAGAAACCATTATTAAAGGGGTTAAGAGTCAATTAGAAGAACTTAAAAAGCATTTTCAACCCAAAGAGCCTAATGAGTATTTAACCAGATCAGAAGTAAGTGATTTATTAAAGATAGATGAAAGCACCGTTCATAACTGGCGAAAGAAAAGTATACTTACCGCATATCAAATTGGAGGGCGTGTATTCTATAAGCGTAAAGAAATAGAAAACGCAATTGAAAAGCTTCAATAAAATGGTTGATTTAATTAAAGCAAAATTTAACTCACAGGATATTCCCAATGATATTGAAGAAAACAAATATTTAGAATTCACTCGACCTCTCAGTACTAAGACAGGAGAGATAAAAAAAGAAGCTATTGCTAAATACAAAGGGCTAACATTTTCTTTAGACAGGTATGAAAACCTAACCATTATTGGATCAATCCATAAATACTCTAATTGTGGTAGGCATAACTTTAATGATTTCACTTTCAAGGATACTATTGAGGTTTTGAAAGATATTTCAAAAAAATTTAACCTTGACCTTTCTAAAGGGAAATTACAAAACTTAGAACTTGGGGTTAATATTACAGTCCCTATAAAGGCAACTAAAGTAGTTGATAACGTTCTTGTACACTTAGCTCAAAAGTTCAAAGATTACTCCATTAGAGGGGCTGAATATAGAGAGTCAACACATTCAAGGTATTATCTAAAGGCTTATAATAAAAGCCTTCAATATAGAAGGAAAGGATATACAATTAATAAGGAAATATTTCGGTGGGAAATTAAATACCGAAAAATGTATTCTTTAAATCAAATGGGCATATATACTCTTGCTGACTTATGTGATGTCAAGAAAATACACTTAGCTTGTAATGTTTTAATAGACAAATGGAAAGGCACTTTATTTTATGATCCAACTCTTAGATTAAATGAGGTTAGTAATTACGTTAGAACCACTAATATACATCAATGGCAAAATCCTAATTGGTGGTTAAAACTTTCTAAGCAAAATAGAAAGAACCTTAAAGACAGGATGCATAAAATATTTAGAGAATCATCTGATAATTTACACGATCTTATTTTAAAGAAAATAGAGGAAAAAATAAAAGCTTCTTTTCATAATCGTGTACCTATGACCCACCCTATAAAAAGCACTAATAGTTTACCATTTAACACCTTGTATATAGGGTTAAACAGTCAACTAACAAATACGTTTGCAGGTGTTAATGCTTGTCTGTATAGAAAGCCTAAAATTTCTGAAAGATTATGCGCTTAATAAATGGATATATTCCTATTTTTGGGAAATAATCCTATGAAGTACACGTACTATTTTTCAGATCGTATAAGAAATGATGGCGTACCTAAACTTAACCAAGAACAGTTTAGACGTATGATGAATATAGTGTTTGTTGAAGGTATGCTAACCGCATTTAATCAGCCGTCAGTCGACAGAATTGATTTGATGCACAAAAGGTATAGAGATATAAAAAGTTTAAATGAACTTACTAAAAGACTTAGACCTGAAATTCTTTATGATCAAATGAAAAGGTTGTCGGAAAAGAAATAAATTTATTAAGAAACCACCTATACATATTTATACTTGAAAACGATAATTTAAATTTTGTAACTTTGCTGTTAAATGGAAATAGTATCTGATATAAGTAAAATACGTAGTTTATCACAAATCATTTCGCCATCTAATTTTAAAAAGATTGTGCGAGAAGGTGATTATTATTCAACCTTTTACAAAATAAAAAAATATACAACAGTAACAGATTCTACAACCAACTTAGAAGCAATAAATGATATATACAACTCGCTTTTAAAAAATTATAAGAATGAGTATGTTTATAAAAATATACTTACTAATAAATTACTTTTAAAAAAGTATAGTTTAAAAAATACAGTCGCATTAAACGAATTTAATATAGGAAAGTCAATCGCGGACTTTGTTTTATTGAATGGGGAAGCAAGAATTTACGAAATAAAAACAGAGCTTGATAATCTTGATAAATTAGAAACTCAAGTATTGGATTACTGCAAATTTGGAGACCAAGTTTACATAGTAACCAGCTCAAAACACGTAAATAAATTAATTGATATTTATACTAACTCTACAATTGGAATTATTGAATTAACCTCAAGAAACGCTTTAAAAACAATCAAAGAAGCTACAAGTAACGAAGCTTTTTTTAGTTATGAAACACTGTTTAAAACCTTGAGAAAACAGGAGTATTTAGACATTATAGAGGAATATTTCAACTTTTTACCTAAAGTTTCCAACACAAGAATTTTCAAAGAGTGTTTAACACTAGCCAAGAAAATTGAAATTTCATTGTTTCAAAAATTAGTAATTAAGAAACTTAAATCTAGAAATATTTCTAATCCAAAAAAAATTCAAGAAAAAGGGATTCCAGAAAGTTTAAAACACATCTGTTATTCATTAGATTTTTCAAAAAATGAATATGAAAAATTAGAATCATTTCTTAATCAAAAAAGCAAAATATGTATTTCCCGTATTTGAGAGGTAAACAATTTGAATTAATTGCTTTAAGAGAATTATGTTCTCTTTTCCCGCAAGACTTAATCAAAATATCTCCAATAATTGAACCTGTCAAAGCTTCAAGTACCTTAAAATCTACTCTAAGTGAATTTGTAAACCGAAATGCGAATTTTAACTTAATAATGAATCCTAGAGTTGGTGATTTAGAAGGACAATATGACAGAATTATTAATATAATTACTTCTTCAATTCCAGCAGGGTATAACAACTACCAATTAGCTGTTATAATTGACTCGAAAACTGAAAGAAGCATTAGTACATTAATTGAGTTTGTAAATTCATTGAATTTAAATTACAATGGAATTACACTAATACACGAAACAGAAATTAACACTCAAAACATCGAGTATTTACATAATCAATTAGACATAGCTTACAATGTTATCTATTTCCAAAAAACCAGTCGTAGATATTATCGTGAATTTGAAGCCAACACTCTTGTCAGTCTAGATGATTATTTTATAGAGCAATCAAGAAATGCAGACTATCTGAACCAAGAAAGTGATTTTTCTAAAGAATACAGATACTATATACAAGATGGGTTTGTCGGATTTTCTGATTTCTTAACAATTGGCGATACTTATTCAGAGTCAGGATTTTTACCAAGAGCAGTCGCAATTCATTTGAGCTATTTGGAAAATGAACAAATTAAAGTAAAACATTTCGTTTCTGACTCTAACGAAGATGTTGCTGATATTGGGGGTAAATTCTCTGAAGCAATTGACAAATTAGTTATTTGGTGTGACCAAAATAATGTAAATACTGCCGCAATTGACGAATTTAGAGACTTACATCAACGGGGGCATTTTCCAGGTTTAGGCACTTTGAAAAAACTTTCTATAATGAACCATATAGAATTAGTAATCAACAATATTTAAATTATGAATTGTTGTGTTGATTGTTTTACTAGTTCATATCTAATTTCTATAATTGATGGTGACGATAGAACAGGAAAATGCGATTTCTGCTATACAGAAAACACCTCCATCTATTCAGCAAGAGAATTATCAGACTTTTTTAGAAATATACTTTCGCTTTATGTTCCAGATAAAGATTCTGATTCAACAATTTCTGAATTATTAAAAGAGGATTTCGATTTTATTAGTAAAAATGTTACAAACCCCACTAACCTTCTAAAAGCCATTTTTGAAGAAGAGATGGACGATCTGAGAGAATTGTTTAAAAACAATGTTTCTTTTCAAAATAAATCTCTTCTTGAAGCCGAATCAAATAATTTACATAATATCTGGAATGATTTTAAAAATGAAATAAAATTTGAGAACCGATATCATATTCAGAACACATTAGACTTAGAAAAATTAAAGACTTACTTTCTTCACGAGAGTTTTTATAAAAATATTAAAAAAGGCAGAATTTTTTTTAGATGTAGAGTCTCGGATAAAAATGGTTTTCCTTGCGAAAAAATGGGAAACCCACCAACACCAGAATTAGCTTCAGCAGGTAGAGCTAATCCAAAAGGAATATCGTATTTATATGTTGCTGATAGTCTAGAAACATCAATGTATGAGACTAGAGCTTCATTATTCGACTATGTATCTGTAGGAGAGTTTAAGTTAAAAGAAGATATTAAAATATTGAACCTTCGAAACCCAAAAGACGATCCTATTTATTGGTCTGAAATTGAAGAAATAGAAAATTATTTAATTTATATTCCTTTCATACAAACACTTCAAAAGGAATTATCCCTACCAATTAGAAAACGAGATAAAATTTTAGATTATATACCCACACAATATATATCGGAATTTATTAAGTCTTTAGGATTTGATGGTGTGGAATATCAAAGCTCATTAAATAAGGAAGGTTATAACATTGCTGTTTTTGTTCCTGAAAAACTGAAATGTTTCAAATCCAGTGTTTACGAAATAAAAAACATTAGATTGACACACGAAGAAATTAAATAACTATTGACGATCAATTATAGAATTTTCGAAATTAAATACTTGATTAATCAAACATTTTTTCAAAGTTTTGATTTATCCTTCTAAAACCCATTCTAAGCATCTGTCTATTTGTGATAGTTGTTTTTCCTTAGTTTATCTTTCATTGAACACGTAGCCGTCTTTAATTTGCTCTTTGAGCCTTTCAAGGGTCATAACGGTTAATCCCTAACGCATTATTCGAGCCTTGTCTTTTGCGCTTATTACGGGTCTCATAATATAGATTTTAATCAAATATAAAAATTGTTGACTATGGTTAAAGGAGTATGTCTAATTTAGACAAGTTAAGTGAAGTTATCTAATTCTTAATTTTAAGTGTTAGACACTGGTTTTTTAAAAATGTTGACTAAATGTTGGCTAGATTTAAAACAAGAAAACCGCAACGATCTATTAAATAGAAGGTTACGGTTTCTCTATGTACTGAAGGCGGGACTTGAACCCGCACGGCCATTTCTGG